>Ga0079225_10000311_pt1 | contig 25983 bp, 32 predicted proteins | sample Poulit2012_FD_76344 | JGI IMG/M metagenome (GOLD analysis project Ga0079225, IMG submission 76344) | Agricultural soil microbial communities from Georgia to study Nitrogen management - Poultry litter 2012 | ecosystem: Environmental > Terrestrial > Soil > Agricultural land | place: USA: Georgia... | reverse complement strand
GGCCGTTTACACCAACTACAAGTACTTTCATGAATAAAATACTTCCTCGATTAGTCCCTTGTCTGCACCTGGAGAGGGCGGGGGGTTAAACACATCTGGTACATTTACACTGGAAGTAATATAATGGAAGTGAATCGCTCAAGGGAGGGAATCTTATGGAAATAGAATCAGTTTTGAACAGTCTCGCGGAACTGAACCGGTATGGATTCGCATTTCTTTTAAGCTTTGGTGTGACGTGGCTCGCCTGCGGTGTCTTCTGGATAAAAACTTCAGAAAGCACAGCCGGATATGCAACACTGTTTCAGGGCCTGATAGCTCTGCCGGCTGCGCTGTTTATATCCTATTCGACGGGCGCGCTGACAGAACGGCCGGGCGGTGATATTTTCACAGAACTTGTCATGACGATTGCGATGAGCCAGATGCTGATCCTGCCTTTGATCATCGTCATGCAGGCGAAAAAACACCACAGCCTCATTCCCTTTGTCTTCAGTGCGTCACTCACCATCCACTTCGTCATGTATTTCTGGCTGTACCAGACCTGGATTTACATTGCGATGTCGGTCATCATTGCAGCAGGGGCTGCTGTAATTTATGCCAAGGGTCTGAGTGAAAATAAAACCAGTCCCACAGGAAAGTCGGCTGCAGTATGCTGCTACTTTACCGGAGCAGTGCTGATGATTACAGGCACCATATTTTTATTGATATAAGGAGACGATTATGGAACATGCGATGGGTTTATTCGAAGAATATTTGAATGATATTAAAAATGGCAACAAAGTCATTGAGGTCAGGCTGAATGATGAGAAACGAAAGAAAATCAAAGTCGGGGACACGATCCGTTTTATACAAGTGCCGGATGAAGCGGAAGAGATCCGTGCAGAAGTGAAAGGGCTCACCGTCTATCCGACTTTTAAAGAGATGTACGAAGATATTTCGGCAGAAGATATGGGGGCGAAAGGTGAATCCACCGGGCAGATGGTGGAAAACACATATGAAATCTATACACCGGAACAGGAACAGGAATATGGCACACTCGCAATCAGGATAAAATATCTCGTTTGAGTTAAGCTGCCGGTTATTATAACGTAAAGCCAATACATAAAAGAAGGGTAGATGGAAATTTCATTTTTATTTCCGGTTTTTCCCTATTTAGTTTAAGATTAAGATGAGTCATTTCATAGACCTCCGTCAATTTTAGTGGGCAGCAGATGATTACGTATTGAAATCTGTACTGTTTTGTATTATATTTAATGCGAACATATGTTCTGTTTTTAGATGGCAGGAGGTTTATTATGTCTAAAAAACACTTTTTCAGTTATGTAATCAGTTTTATTTTTGTTGTGATCGCATTGATCATCGTCGCCGGCAGTTCATCAAGGATTTTAGAACAGGCAAACCTGGATGTTGGCATCAATTATATACACATTATCCTCGCCATCTGTTCGGCTGCCGGGCTGGCTGCGCTCACAGTGGAGGTGGCGAAAGGATTCAGATCTTCTGCGGAAAAAATATCTATATTCGGATTGAGGTTTCAAAACCCGGTGTATGATCCTTATTTCGAAGATGTCGGTCTTGAAGAAATAAAGACCATCCGGCAGGAGAATGCCCGGTTGAAAGAGGATAATCAGAAGCTTGAAAGTTTTACGGATTCATTGCTTGATGAACTGGAAATGAAGGATGTCGAGCTTGAAGACGTACAGTATGTCAGCGAGACATTTATCCGCCATCATAAAAACAGCAGTAGGCTGATCCGGACGCTTACGAGCCTTTTAGATGAAAACCATTCCGGCTGGACGGCAGAATTTTATAATAATGTTTTGGATGAATGCACCACCGTACTGCATCAGGACCGTTCGGACAAATCCTCGACATTGTATATCGTCGAGGATACAGTGCTTAAAATGACCGCATATCACCGAGTGAATTTCACTTCTGCACGTTCAAGGGAGTTTGAATACGGTGAAGGTTTTGCCGGCAATATATGGAAGACCGGTGAAGTTGAACTGGTCACGGATATCTGCGCGAGCACTTACTTTAAAGGGGATTTCTCACCAAATCATAATTACGGCTCCATCATCGGACTGCCCGTTAAAATCAATCACACTGTCGTCGGTGTGCTCTGCATTCAAAGCGAAGGCACCGACGGGTTCATAGAAGCGGACATTGATACTTTGAAATTTTATGCCGACGTTTGTGCGCTTGCATATTATTATGATAATATTAATGTAACTAGTGATATGAGGTGATTGTATGGTGAGTGCTTCATTCAAAGAATCCGAAAATGATATTCTGAACCGCCAGCGTGACATTTTAAAAGCCTCTAAAAACCGTTCGGAAGCACTGTACAAAAAAGCTGAAGAGCTGGGTTTCGATTCCAGAAAAAAGCCTACAGACAATAAAAAGAAGAAAACCGGCAAATAGATATTTACGGCACTGCGCATTTAAGTGCGGTGTTTTTTTAATATAAAAAATGTCGGATTCACGTGAATCCGGCGGTAATCCGCTGCTTGAGCACTATGATTTTCTCCATAAAATAATCGCAGTTACATCCATCCAGAACCACACAGAAAAGTAGAGAAGCCGCTGCATCAATCCGGCTGGCAAACCGAGAATGAGTATTGTCGCACTGATTGTCAGTTTGCTGCTGCCCCAAAACCGGTGGAGGAGGACGGCGCCCGTCGCAGTAAGTATTCCGGTCAAGATGAAGATGATATTCATCTCATGTGCCATAGGTGAACATATTTCATATGATGCGAGCGGGCAGGTATCACCGCCGCATGACAGCACACCGAGATCGGCCATCGCCTGATCTATTATACTGTAGGGCTTCGTTGTCCGGCTGCGGTAAGTATACAGGACTGCAGAAATGATGATCAGTATGACAGTGACAATCCAGTATTCAAGCATAATTTCAACCTCTTAAAAAATCCCTTCGGGCAAATTATACCTGAAGGGATTTAACATGACGAACCACTATCGTGGATTCATAGATCGTTTCGTATAAACAGCAGTTGATATGAAAGCGCCGGAAACCAAAATGGTGAAGAGTATCATGAACAGATGGACCACATGTACATCAAAAATATTCAAGGCGGTCAGCGGCAGGGCAATCGCAATGGAAAACACCATGGCGAGAAATCCTGTGACGATGCCTCTTCTGATGATCGAACGCTGTTTCTCTTTGTCATTTTTACGGAAGTTCACGGATAGATAGGAAAATGAAAAGCTCATTACGGCAACGATGATCAGGCTGTAAAACGTGAGTGGCGGGGGCGGTGTCTGGCTGATGATGAAGTTGAATATATAGATCACCGGCAGTATCGAGAAGAAAGCACCGTAGACGATAAAAGAAATTTTATTATCATTCATAAAATCACCCTTAATATCCGATTACATCCATTATAACATGTGAAAAACATATAAAAAACGAATCGGTTTATATCCAAATTTTAAAACCCGCTGTACAGAGTTGATCTGCACAACGGGTATCGGTTTTTATTCTAAAAGCCGGCAGTCCAGCCGCCGTCGACTGTCAAGACTGTACCGTTCACAAAGCTTGCAGCATCTGAGCCGAGGAACAGAGCTGCTTCCGCCACTTCGTCGGCCTGGCCGACTCTCGGCGACAGACCGTGTGTCATACCTGCACGTTCCATACCCAGTTCGCTGATATCTTTCATGCTTGACCCGATATTGGTTTCAATAGAACCGGGTGCGATCCCGTTGACGCGGATGCCTTTCTTTGCATACATCCATCCGGTGTTTTTTGTGAGTGCAACGACCGCATGCTTGGATGCACCATAGGCAATCCCCGCATGTGCACCGTTCAGGCCGCCGGTGGAGATAGTGTTAACGACCGTGCCTTCTTTATCATTGTCCACCCAGTAGTTGATTGCTTTTCGCATCGCACGCATGACACTTTTAGTGTTCACGTCGAAAATCTGATCCCACTTTTCATCGGTAATTTCACCGACGGGCTCGAATCCATCCATGATGCCTGCATTGTTGACTAAAATATTCAAATCTCCAAAGGCATCAATCGCCGTATCGATCATGCTTTCAACCTGATCCAGATCCGCGACGTTGACGCTGACCGCAAGCGCAGAACCGCCGGCCTCATTGATTTCAGCTGCCACAGCTTCGGCACCTTCAAAGTTGAAGTCCGCAACAATGACATTCGCACCATTTTCACCGTAAAGCTTTGCGATCGCCTTGCCCATACCAGACGCTGCACCAGTAACAACAGCGACTTTACCATCCAGCTTAGTCATAAATAAAACCCCTTTAAGTAATGTATTCAAGTCAATTTTATATCTTTCCCGTCAAATATACAAATGTGTAAAGCATATGGTCGTTTACAAAGATTTCATTATTACCGTAAAGGGTATAGTCCAACGAAAGGGAGATGTCTATGCTCAGATTTGAATCTCAGTATATAAAGTTGAATGGACTTGAGTTCCACGTCAAGGTTGCCGGCGATGAAGCAGGCGAGCTGGTTGTGCTGCTGCACGGTTTCCCGGAATTCTGGTATGGCTGGCGGCATCAGATTGATGCACTCGCTGACGCCGGATACAGAGTGGTGGCGCCTGATCAGCGCGGCTGCAACAAAAGTGGCAAGCCTGAAGGTGTGAACGAATATCATATCGATAAGCTGAGGGATGACGTCGAGGCAATCATCCATCATTATAATAAAGACCGGGCAATTGTGATCGGTCATGACTGGGGCGGGGCGGTCGGCTGGCATCTGGTGAGCACCCTGCCTGAAATTGTCGAGAAATTCATCGCCATCAACATCCCGCACCCGCTTGTCATGCCGGAAGTGATGAAGCGGCATCCTAAACAGATGTTCAAAAGTTTATATATGTTATTTTTTCAAATGCCGGGAGTGCCTGAAAAGTTATTAAGTTTCAATAATTACATGGCGATGAAACGTGTAATGAAACAGACCGGAAATCGTAATGCTTTCAGTGAAGCGGACATGGATGAATATGAGCAGGCATGGTCCGAGGAAGGGGCACTGACGGCGATGCTGAACTGGTACCGTGCGGCGCCGGCCGGTCTTAAAAGTCTTGAAAAGAGAGTGGATGTGCCTGCGAAGATCATATGGGGAGTCAATGATGATTTCTTATCGGAAGAACTTGCTGAAGCAAGCTTTAAACTGCTTGATGACGGTGAAATCGCATGGATTGAAAATGCGACGCACTGGGTCAATCATGAACAGCCTGAAATGGTGAACAGACATATATTGCGGTTTCTTCGGAAGAGAAAACCGCCATCCTGAACCAGGATGGCGGTTGATTTATTACATCACTTCTGAATACTTGAATTTATATCCCATAAATACGAAGGAATGATGTTCGTCGGATTTTTGATTTCTTCAGATACATCATAAGATAAATCTTCAACCATTGAATATAGTGTGTGTTTGTCAGGATTTCTGAGTAAGAAATACGCGTTGACTCTGACTCTTTCAGCAAGTGCATCTTTGGAAGTGAACGGTAGATTCATAAAGCTGCTGATTGCAAGTCTCGGAAAGACTGGTCCTTTTTAGGTTCCAGTATAATAATCTCATCACCAGGTTCAGCGAGTTCAATGATTTTTTCTTCCTGCCTGTTCATATTAACCCTCCATTGGGTGTGACTTATTTCAATTTGATATATGAGAGCAGCATATAAAATTCAAATATTTTGATGTTTGAAATGCGATACTATGAATCAGATGATGCATCGAGACCGAACATATGATGTGATACAGCCGTTAAAAATACTTTTCCGATATTGATCATCGAGCGCTCATCCGGATCAAATTTCGGATGGTGGAGTGAGTATCTCGGTGCAGTTTCATCGCTGTGACCGCTGACAAAGAAGAACGTTCCCGGAAACTCATCCAAATAATCTGCGAAGTCTTCTGCCGTGAGTGCCGGCTCTTTATTTACAGTGGTCAAGTTTGGAAGATGTGTATCAACCAGTGATTTTAAGTTTCTGGTTTCAGGAACATGGTTGTATACTGCCCCGTAGCCCTGCGCGAAAACCACTTCTGCCGATACTCCGAACTGTTCGGCAGTCGTTTTGGAAATATGCTCGATCCAGCCGCGCATCTGCTGTTTCGTCCTCGGGTTGAAACAGCGTGAAGTGCCGGCGATATAAGCTTTGGACGGAATCACATTATAGGAATCGCCGGATTTTATAGTACCGATTGTAACGACTCCGGACTGCTGTGGATCGAGTCTGCGGCTGATGATATTCTGCAGATTGCCGACGAGCTGGCAACCGGCGACGAGCGTATCGGTCGAAGTGTGCGGCATCGCACCGTGGCCGCCGTCACCATTTAGATGGATTTCAAAATTATCGCCGGCCCCCATGGCATAGCCTTCGGTAAATCCGATTTCTCCGAGCACACCGTCATCCCATACATGTGCACCATAAATATAGTCGACATCTTTCAGGAGACCGGACGCAATGATTTCTGAAGCACCGCCCGGTGGTTCTTCCTCGCCGTGCTGATGTATAAATATGATGGTGCCGTCAAGCTGGTCTTTATACTGCACTAAAACTTTTTCAACCATCATCAGCGCGGTTGTATGAATATCGTGCCCGCAGGCGTGTGTTACGCCGTCGACTGTGGATTTGTATGGTACGTCTTTTTCATCCTGCATCGGCAGGGCATCGAAATCTGCACGGAGTGCCACTGTCGGACCCGGATTTCTGCCGCGAAGAAAGCCGACGACACCGCTTGTACCGACATTTTCATAAGTCTCGATGCCAAGCGCTTTTAAATGCTCGGCAATGATTTTCGGCGTACGGACTTCTTTGAAAGAGAGCTCGGGGTGCATATGGAAATCCCGTCTTACATCAATCATTTCGGGATATACGGATTCCAGGCCGCCGATCATTTTATTTAAAATATCTTTCGAATCTGTTGTATGTGACAATTGGACGACTCCTTTAATAAATAACTTGGTATTAATAATATTACATTAAAATGAGTTGGAATAAAATAAGTTCACAGTGTGCTGCGTCGATGATGAGCTTTTTGCATCTTTAATGAGGCACATTAAAAATAAAAGTATAATTGCTTTATGAATTTGAGAGAAAACTTTAAAATGGTGGTAACTGTCATAGAAGGTTGTTGAGAAAATGAAACGGAAAATGAATATAAGGGTGTTGAGGAAGACCGGCGTGTTCGGATTTTGGAAATCGGTCGATTTTAAACTGGATGATGAAAAATTCGGTTCCATTAATAATGAAGAAGAGCTCACTGTGGATTTACACAGACAGGGTGCGCTGTTCCGGATCAACTACAATGAAGTATTCGATCTCAGCAACAGGGTGACTGTCAAAAATGGAGATGTGGTACTGATCCGGCACACTATAGCCAATTATTTGATGTATGGCTTTTTAGCTTCACTTCTTATGTTGCCGGTTATGTTCCCGATATATGAAAAATTTGGGTTGTGGGCGTTTATTCCTTTGCTGCTGGCGGTGCTGGTCACGGCAAAATATTCGAATACATTCAAAGTCGAAGTGATTGAAAATATGTCTGCCCGTGAGAAGAGCAGAGAGACGCTTGCAAGAGAAGCGGTCGAAAAAGAGTACGAGGGCGGTGTCATCAACTATCGAAAAGACTCGGATAGTTCTGAGGAAGGATTAACCCGGCACGGCAGAGACAGGCAAAAGACATAAAATTACTAAAGACCCGGCATCGGATTGAAGCGATGCCGGGCTTTTGTGTGTTCTCCCGACATGGCGCAGAAACGATGTCGGGGTAAAGGTGTTCTCCCGACATGGCGCAGAAACGATGTCGGGGCAGAGGTGTTCTCCCGACATGGCGCAGAAACGATGTCGGTGCAGAGGTGTTCTCCCGACATGGCACAGAAACGATGTCGGTGCAGAGGTGTTCTCCCGACATGGTGCAGAAACGATGTCGGGACACAGTGAGACTGGTGAATAAGTAATAATATTTACCAATCTTTTTTATTCTGTAACGGCACTTTCCAAAATCTCGAAAGTCAGGTTTTCGGTGTCGACTTTTGCCTGCAGTCCGTATGGTACGATGAACTTCGGTTCATTGTGGCCGAAGCTCAAGTTATAGAGGACTGGCAGATCTTCTCTTCCTGCTTCTTTTAATATATCCCGCCATACTTCTTTATATTCTTCATAATATACTCCTGATTCAGGACGGCCGATGATGACTCCGTTGATTCTGTCAAAGATGCCCATCATCGATAAGGATCTTAAATTATCTTCCAGGAATAATGGATCTATATTATTTTCAGCATTCTCGAAAAATAAAATCCCGCCATCAAACTGATCCAGGTCCGGGAATAACCCGGTACCTCTGATGTTATTGATGACTTCAAAGCATCCGCCGATCAGATGGCCTTCCACGACACCGGAAGCGTTAATACTTTCATAACCGGCATTTTCAATCAACGGACGTCTTTTATCTTTATTTTCAATATCCCACTGCAGTCCGAACTCGCGCAGTTTCGCTGCGGGCTTTATTTCCCCGATGGGTTCGGTGCTGAACCATGTCTTCCTGATCGACTCGACTGTATACTCATCCATCTCTATGTTTTCGGCAAAGTCCGTGAGGAGGGCAGGGCCGTAACTCGTGGAGATACCGTTATTGTAGAACATGAGGTGATTTGAAGTTGTGTCGGAATAGCCCGTAAAAATCTTCGGGTTATTTTTCAGCGCTTCAAAATCGACGTAAGGCAGCATCCGGATGCTTTCCTTACCGCCGATTGCACAAATGATCGCTTTGACCTCGGGATCTTTCAGAGCATCATTTAAATCTTCAGCCCGTTTTTCGGGATGGTTATAAAGATAGTCAATCCCCTTCAATGCATTCGGCATCACTTTGACTTCCAGGTTGAAAGTCTCTTCGATGTGTCTGAGACCCTGTTCTGCGCGCCAGCGGATGCCCGGCTCACCGGCGAGTCCGCTGGACAGTGACACGATTGCTACAGTATCGCCTTCATATAATCTTTGTGGTTTAATCATGAAATTCCCCCTTGAATATCTAATTTTCGTACAAGTATTTACTTAAGTTCACCCAAAAAATGTATCGATGACCGGTTTATAATATATTGATAAAGTCTCAGGTGAAAGGATCAGCATAATAATTGACGGTGCAAACATAAGAGCTATTACAGCCGGGGTATATAATTGAATGTTTGGCTGCACGCCGGACGCTTCCTGATAGTATTTCAGCTGGTTGATTGAACGGACGATATAAGTGATGATCGCACCCCACATTATCAAGAGTCCTATCAGAGGAAAAAGACTGCCCTCATAAGCTGCCATCATTGCGCCAATCGAATACAGCAAAAACGGCAGGAGCAGCATTGAGCTGTTGTCACTGAAAATTTTATCAAACGGTTTCACCTCATTACTGAATTTATAAATGATGAAGCTGTTCAGTAAGAAAAATGGTATATAAAGTACATAAAAAATCATACTGAATATTGATGAAACCAATCCCAGGCCAAGGAAAGGTTCGGAAATGATCGTACTGAAAAAGGAAAGCAAAAGAAAATTCGCCAGCAGCATCAACGGAAGAATAAGTAAGTAGATAGCCAGCCACATCACTATATTTTGTCCCGAAGATAAATATTTATCTGACTTCAAAATTTCATAAGGTCCGGAGACCGAGCTTATGATAAATTTATCAGCGGTTATACTTTTATTTTTCTCCGTCATTATCTTCACCTCTTTTAGTCGGGAATTTCATTCTACATTATAGAAAAATGAGCCGGATTACAAATAATATTGAAATTTATACTTTGGTCAGCGGCGCTGTTAAAAGAGTAAATAAACAGCTAACGGGTATCGTCCTTATAAGGAAGAATTTTATCTTAATGAACCTCTGAAAATGAACATTCAGAGATACATATTATCAAGGAGGGGAGTCAGCAATGGCTATTAAAGTGAAGCGGAAATACAGCAGACTGGATTCAATTACGCCCACTGCCATTAAAATTAACGATCGGAAAGTGGATGAAATTAAAAAGGGTGAAGAAAAAATAATCGAACTGCCGGATGAAAGTGCTGAAATCAGCCTGTTGCCGGTATTTGAAAAGGTGAAGCCGGTGCCGGTGAAAGACGGTGACGTTGTCATGATCAGCCGGCCGACGATTCATTATGTATTACAGTTCATTGCGTTATTTCTTGCCATGGCGCCGGGGATTATGATGGCAATCAATATTGAATACTGGCCATACCTTATTTTCTTCTTTGTTGCGGTCGGAATAGTGTTTATCATCGATTTTATTATTAAAACGTATAAAATAGAAGTCATAGGCAATAGTAAAAGTGATGAACAGAGATAGGAAAATAAATTGAATAATTAAAGGGGGAATCGATCTTGTCAGTAAAAGTCATCAGGAAGAAAGAACGGCTGACGGGCCAGTGGACGGAACTGGAAGTATTTGAGGGACGAGAGGCACAGGAAGCAAATATAATTAATAATAATACGTAAATAATATTTAAAGAGATTGAATGTTTCAAAATAACGATGAAAAGGTAAATCATAATTAATAATGGTTTACGGAAGGAAGTGCAATAATTAATGAATGCACTCATAATTTTCGGCGGCGGGACAATTTTGATCGCATTGATTATAGGAATGATTTTTAAAGGTATCGGCAAAGCGAAGAAGGGTTAGAATAATAAAAACCGTCAGACCGTTTTTAAGCGGCCTGGCGGATTTTTAGTTGTTGAATAAAATAATCAGTACAAAGATAATCACGATGATTGTTGTTATCGATATGCCATACTTCATTTAAATGACCTCCTGAATATATTATTCGCAATGTTGTTATATTTCTCATACCCATATGCGTGATGCATATAACAATCCCTGTTTTCTGTAATGGTCGGTTTGATTGATAAATCACCGGTCACTGCTAAAATCAGAATTGAGCAGAATTTTCAGTGATGAGGATCTGATACGGCTGTCCGATATTTGCAGGGAAAATAATGTCCTGCTTGAAGACGGTGATAAGTTCGGTGAAGACAGCAGCGAATTCCAGAGAATCTGTCTGCCGTCTCCGAAACCGGTGATCAAAGAGGCGCTTGAAAGGATCAGCAGTCAGTTCGAAGACTTGAAATAAATCAAAAACGGAAGGGGTGTCTTCATGTCTCTGCCCGAAATGAACAGTTTGAAATCAGCCGAAGCGATAGAAGATTACGTAATTGGAATCAGAAGAGATTTACATGAACATCCGGAAGTGAGCGGCGAGGAGGACCGGACGATTCGACTGGTCACTGCCGAGCTTGAGAAAATGGGCCTTTCTTCCGAAGTGATCAAAAACGGAGGCGTGCTGTCTATTATAAAAGGCACGCACCCGGGAAAAACTTTGGTTTTAAGAGGCGATCTCGACGCGCTGCCCATGACTGAGAATAAAAATAATCTTAAAGGAGAGAAGACGGTCGTTTCCAAAAATGACGGTGCAGCGCATATGTGCGGCCATGACGGACATACTGCCATGCTTCTCGGCGCTGCCAAAATCCTTTCAGAAAATAAAGACCGTCTGAGCGGACGGGTCATCCTCGCTTTTGAACAGGGTGAGGAAAACGGACGCGGCGTTGTCGGCATATTGTCGAGAATTCTCGAAATCGGCGCAGACGGTGTATGGGGCATCCATTTGAAGTCGGATATCCCGTCCGGGAAAATATCCGTTGATCCAGGCCCGAGGATGGCCGGTGCTTTCATGTTTGATGTCAGAATAGACGGTAACGGCGGCCACGGTGCCAGGCCTGACCTGGCAAACACGCCCGTTGATGTGTTCACTGATTTTTATAATCATTTGAAATCCAGCCGGATGAATTCGCTTGATCCATTCAAAGCCATTACATTTTCAATCGGCAGTGTAAACGGCGGCTCGAGTCACAACGTCATTCCGGACAGTCTGAACTTTAAAGGTACATACCGTTTCCTTCATTATGACCAGGGCGTGAAAGCGGCGCAGGAATTCAAATATAAGCTGGATAAGATTGCAGCTCTCCATGACTGTACATACGAATATATCATTCCGCCGAAAGCGATGAATTTATCCGTCTATAACCAGGAAGACTGCGCAGAGATTGCCTCCGATGCGGTGAAAGATTCAATCGGTGAAACGTGTCTTTATAATTATCCGGCATGGATGGCGTCGGAGCCGTTTGCACTGTATCAGAAGTATTTGCCGGGTGTGTTCGCATTTCTGGGTATTGAAAATAAAGAGAAAGGTACCGGTGCGGATCATCATAATCCGAAGTTCGATATCGATGAAGATGTATTGAAGTCAGGTGTCGCATCGAACGTTCAATATGCTCTTTATTGTCTTGACACTGAAAAGGAAATATCATTCGAGCCGGAAGAGACAGACGTGAAAACTTTTGCGAAAGATGCCGGATTCCCTGTGGAATGGCCATAAATAACAGAAACATGACAAATGTCATATATAAGTCCTGACAAATCAATCTGTCGGATTTTTAATCCATCACTCATAATTATATTTGATCAGATTACAGGGAGATGGAGCAAATGACAAAACAAAAACAGGCACAGCTCAGAAAAGCAGTCATGCCATATGCGAAATCGCAGACCAGAACAAGCATCATTCAGCTGCTCAATACGATCGTGCCATTTTTCGTCTTATGGATTCTGGCATACCAGGCACTCAGTATTTCATTCTGGCTGAGCCTGCCATTCAGCATTTTGGCAGCAGGCTTTATGATCCGTACATTTATAATTTTCCATGATTGCGCTCATGGATCCTTTTTCAAAAATAAAAAGCTCAATGATTTCTTTGGTACATTTACAGGCGTCATTACGCATTTCGCCTATGACAGATGGAAAACCGAGCACGCAATGCACCACGCAACAAGCGGCAACCTCGACAAACGCGGCATCGGCGACATCTGGGTGATGACCGTTAAAGAATACGAAGAAGCAAGCAAATGGGAAAAGTTACAGTATCGTCTTTACAGAAATCCAATCATCATGTTCGGTCTCGGACCGCTGCACCTTTTCCTGAATGCGAACCGTTTCAACCGTAAAGAGGCGAAGAAGAAAGAGCGTATGAACACACATCTGATTACATTGATTTTAATCAGTGCATATCTTTTGATCGGTTTCACTTTAGGCTGGCACGTACTGCTGATGGTCCAGCTTCCGATTGCGTATATCGCAGGCGTTGCGGGCATCTGGCTGTTCTATGTCCAACATCAGTTCGAAGATTCCTATTTTGAAAATGAATCGGAATGGGACTTCGTAAAAGCGGCAGTCGACGGCAGTTCCTATTACAAATTACCGAAATGGCTCGAGTGGATGACGGGCAGCATCGGCTACCACCACGTCCACCATCTGGCGCCCAGAGTACCAAACTATCATCTGGAAGAGGCACATGCCAACACACCTCCGCTCCATAAAGCGACGACAATCACTTTGAAGACAAGTCTCGAGTCAATAAAGTTCAGATTGTATGATGAAGACAACAAGGTGTTCATCTCTTTCAAACAGATGAAGAAACAGTTCGCAAAGGGTAAAGCGTCACAACCCACCACCCACTAATATGAATATTTACAGGGCCACTGAAAATCTCAGGATTTTAGTGGTCTTATTTTTATTGGATGGGGGAGAGTGGGCCAATTCGAATAAGTCTGTGCGAAATCTGAAGATGTGCGAATTATATTGCGATATTCGCATAAGTCGGTGCGAAATCTGAAGATGTGCGAATTATATTGCGATATTCGTATAAGTCGGTGTGAAATATGAAGATGTGCGAAATGAACGGCTGAAATCGCACAAATCATCGGAATATCGAAAGATGTGCGAATATCACTGCCCAAATCGCATAAGTCGGTGTGAAATCTGAAGATGTGCGAATTATATTGCGATATTCGCATAAGTCGGCTTGGGATTCAAAGTTGTGCGAATTTCATTGCGATATTCGCATAAGTCGGTGCGAAATCTGAAGATGTGCGAAATGAACGGCTGAAATCGCACAAATCATCGGAATATCGAAAGTTATTCGAATATCACTGCCCAAATCGAATAAGTCATTGGGAAATACAAAGTTATACGAAACACATCGGTCAGTTCGAACAACCCGGTATAAATCCGGAAGTTATTCGAACTTACAGTCTGATACACCGCCCGGCGGGCACGCCGCAGGAGGAAATCGATGTTTATTACGCGTCCAAACTGTTACAATTAAACAAATCAATGAAGGAAGGCATTCAGAATGAGAGACTGGTATCATATTTTTGCCAAAAACACGGGACTCAGTTTATATATATGGATCATTTTCTGTGTACTGCCGTTTTATTTTATATTCCGGTCTACATCGTCGATGGAGATTACTTTTGGTGTGATTGCCACACTGCTGTTCTTTGCGATATTCTGGCTGACTTATAATGAGAAAGGCTCGAGAATATACATCGGCCTCAGTCTGGAGTTCGCAATCAATATTGTCATGACTGTTTTATTCGGCTATGTGTACTTTGCCCTATTCATTGCATTTTATGTGGGTATCATAAGGAGTAAGGCCGGATTCATTTCGATGTACGTGATACATCTTGTCACGACGATTGGTGCGATGGTCATCGGATTCATCGATAACTACACTTTGTTCCTGAATCATCTGCCATTTATGATTATGACGGTGCTCGGTGTAATTCTCATTCCGATCGGTAAACGCAGCCGGATTCAGACTGAAGAGCTGGAAGGCGAACTCGAGATTGCCCACCAGCGAATCGCAGAGCTTGCGATTGTCAATGAACGGCACAGAATTGCACGGGATCTGCATGATACACTGAGACAGAAATTATCGATGGTCGGCTTGAAGAGTGAGCTGGCATCGAAGCTTATTGATAAATATCCTGACAAGGCTAAAGAAGAGCTGACAGATATACAAAACACTTCAAGACATGCTTTAAAAGAAGTACGTGAGATGATCAGTAATATGAAACACGTCAGTTTAAAAGAAGAACTGCATGTGGTTGAAAATATATTGAACATGTCAGGCATCAACAGCGCGTTCAATATGGATGTCGATATTGAAGATGCACCGATGCTGATAGAAAACATTTTAAGCATGTGTCTGAGGGAATCGGTCAACAATGTGGTCAAGCATTCGAAAGCTGCCAACTGCTCCATAGATTTGACCGAGACGAAGGGCGACATCCTGCTTAAGGTGACAGATGATGGAAAAACAGAGGACATGAACTTTATTTACGGAAATGGTCTGGCCGGCATGAAGGAACGTCTGTCATTCATCAATGGAGAATTTCAGGCGGTCAATTCATCTGATGGATTTGAAATAAACATCGCTGTACCGAAAGTGCTGAAAGAGATTGAGGAGGATTAATATGATTAAAGTTGTGCTGGCTGAAGACCAGAATATGCTGTTGGGCGCTTTAGGGTCGCTGCTGGATATGGAAGACGATATTGAAGTGGTGGGTAAGGCGGCGAACGGTGAAGAGGCATTGAAACTGGTCGAAGAACTGAAACCTGATATTTGTCTGATGGATATAGAGATGCCGGTGATGACCGGGCTGGAAGCGGCAGAGCATTTAATGGATCACGACTGCAAAGTGATCATCCTTACCACATTTTTACGGCCGGGTTATTTTGAAAGGGCGAAGAAGGCAAACGTCCGGGGCTACCTTTTGAAAGACAGTCCGAGTGAGACCCTTGCACAGTCGATTCGTCAAATTATGAAAGGGAAGAGAATCTACTCTCCCGAACTGATTGAAGTCGCTTTTGAGCTGGACAATCCGCTGACGAAGCGGGAACAGGAAATCGTCCAGCACCTGGCTGACGGGGAACCGACAAAGACAATTGCTGAAAAACTGAATCTGTCCAATGGTACTGTGAGGAACTACGTGTCAATCGTACTTGATAAACTGGATGCAAAAAACAGAATCGAAGCCATTTCGAAAGCGATTGATAAAGGATGGCTGAAATAGGGTGGAGAAAAAAATCTATTAACCGGGAAGCTCGCAAATGACTGAAAGAATTGATGAAGCGAACTTGTTGATCAATGCACCGCAGGAGCGTTTATACCAGGCATTCATAGACGAGGACTCGTTCAAAAGCTGGTATACACCGAATGATATGACGAGTGAGATCGAGTCATTCGATCCGACAGAAGGCGGCAGATTCATCGTCAATCTGATTTATGATGACGAAGAAGCGACCGGAAAAACCGTTGGGAACATCGATCGTTTCACAGGAACGTTCAAAGCATTGAGCCCGTATAACAGAATCGTCTTCGACATCGACTTTGATACGGAAGAAGAACAGTACAGACCAGTGATGGAGCAGGAGTGGTCATTGATCGACCAAGGTAACGCGACAGAAGTGAATGTCATCTGCAGAAACGTTCCCGACGGTGTCGACCAGACCGTGCACGAGCGTGCATTGATACTCAACTTATACAGACTCGCCGGCTATGTCGGTGCAACAGAATAAAAATCCTGAAACTGCCGGCACCCATACAGATGCCGGCAGTTTTTTGTTCGTTGAATAAAACCGAGTACATGGTGATTTTTTATTTAATTTGGTGTTTTTTACATAATTATTATGGAGAATATGTATAATGGTGGTAAGTTACATAAAATATATTTTCGGATGGGAGAGTCGTCGATGCTGAAGAAATTTATGTTGCCACTGGGCATATTGTTACTTGTTGCCTGTGGTGATAATGGTGTACAGGAAGAAGGTAATGAAGAGGATGAAGCTGCTGTAGAAGAAGAAAAGAATGGTGAAAAGTGGCATCCTCCGGAAGATGATATTGAAGGTCCTTCTGAAGAAGAGGTGCCTGAACAGGGCGGTTCCTGGAAAGAAGCGGATTCATCTGAAAAGGACGGGGATTCTTCTTCAGATGAAGAGGCTGCATCCGTTGGATTAGGGAAAGTTACCGATGCTGGAGAAGACGTGGATGGTGTTGCGGATGAATCGATTGAAGAAGAGGATTTTGATGCTGCGGGTGCCAGCGAGGATAAGCCGGGATATGAAATGGTTACAGAAGATACTTTCACAAATGAGATTGGACAGGATGTCTGGGAGAAATACCAGAAAATGACCGAAGAATACGAATTGAAGGATGTTACGGATTCGGGGAGTGAGGGGTCATCCCGTGCAGAAATCGAAGAGATGATGTCCGATATGGACGTTGAGCCGAATTCAGTTGAAATGGAAACCGGTGATACACTGATCATCTATCATTTCCCTGATGATGAGCTCGCACATGATAATGGTGAACCGTTTATCATGGCGGATGTCACGTATTTTTTTGACAGTGAGGATAATCTTATCATTTCTACCATCGCACCGGGTTTCCATGAACTGGCGATAAATGAAACGACGAGTATGGATGATCTGGAAGGAGTCAGCACATTGACAGACCTTCGGAAAACTCACGATCCCCAGGTGTTCACTCTTGCTGAAATGAACATCAATGAGGCGATAATTACACAGACATTAATTCCCGTCGATGCCGGAGACAATACATTAGCAGTATATATTTATGCGCTGGGTGACGATATCATCTACAGCAACAGCGATTTATTTTTTACAGTCAGCGTTGATTTTCCGACTTATTCATACATACAATATGTAAAAATGATAGCTGCATACAGCCAGCTGTAGTCAACAAGCTCTCCCAGCGACAGGGAGGGCTTTATTTTATAAATATTTACTGCCTTCCCGGATGCTCAGCCTGCTTAAACCATCTTCATCTTTTTGAATAAACCCCCGCACTCAGTCAGGATCCCTCTTGCTGTAGAATCTGAGTGCCCAGCCGATAATTCGTTAATAAAGAACTCGTCCTGATTCAGGTTATTGATAATCACTTTTTCAAGCAGCCCCAGATCCGTTTTTTCTTTACGCAGGCGTTGATGGATGATGGCAATTCTTCTGAACCATATTGAATCCGAAATGTTCCATTCCAATAAAATTTCATTCACTTCAGGAAATCTTCCCGCAATATTTGAGACCGTCTTATCAACCGGGTCAATCCTATCCCACTACGGTTTGGTTAAAGCGAGCTCTTTTAATTTTGGAATGTCACCAGGGACGAACAGCTGATGCTTCAAGATTAAATGATCGATTGCAGCATCCATTTGGAATTCTCCTTTCCCGGACATCATATAGTGAGCTTGTACTTTGTACATAATGATAACAGGAATGGAACACGGACAGTAGAATTTATAATAAAACAGATAAACTCAAAAATGTCAGGGATTTTAATGATGAATCCCGGACATTCCTTTATAATGAGGTTAAGAGAAAAGTATAAGGATGATCATAATGAAGGAATTTCATAGAGAGTTGACGCACTTGGGCGTGTTCAGTCTGCTTGCCGTAATTTTTTATTTCGTCGGCAATGCACTGATTGATACAATCTTTGCTGAGCGTCCGCATGTCGTCATTTTAGGTATACTGCTGCTGGTGGCTCTCGGTGTCGCTTATTTTCTGGGCAGACAGATTACGGATGTAATTGGGCAGACAGTCGCATTGAGAAAGAAAAAGTAAGAGGTGTCGTCATTGAACTTTTTGATGGGTCAATTGAATATTTTAATCAGTGCTTTAATCATTGGATTTTTACCTCATCAGGAAGTGTCAGACTACATAACGTTTGAATCACTGGACAAAGACGAACAGATGGAAAATATGATTTTTGAACAGATAGATCATGAAAGCTTATATGGCGCAGTATTCCATATCGGGCAGGGTGACGAAGTCATCCATTCTGCTGCCGGCAATCTGGAGGCGGACGAACCGTTCAGCATAGCGAGTGTGACGAAGATGTTTACCGCAAGTGTCATATTCCAAATGGCAGAAGATGGTCTTATAAGGATGGATGATACGATTGATATGTATTTGATGCCGGGGGAATATTCCGGTCTTCATGTGTATGAAGGTACGGAGTACAGCGAATCCATCACCATCCGTCAGCTGATCAGCCAGACGACGGGACTCCCCGCCTACGCAGAAAATGAAGCGGAAGGACTGACGCTTGTCGAAGAATCAATCGACAACGGCGCATCATTCACTTTCACATCGAAATTGGACAGTGCCAAAGAAAAGGGGGCAAGGTTCGTAAACGGTGAAGGTGCATATTATGCGGATATCAATTACGATATATTGGGAGAAATCATTGAACGTGTATCTGAAGATACTCTGGAGTCCCAATATGAACGGTATATTTTCGAGCCGCTTGAACTGGAAGATACTTTTCTCGCAGAAGCGGACAGTGAAGTTCCCCCGGTTGTCGTAAACGGCGGGGAGCGGGATATCTCTCCTATACTCGAAAACATGCGCGCGAGCGGCGGCCTCATAAGTACGTCCGATGACCTGATGGTATTTGTGAAGTCGTTCTTTAACGGCGGGATGTTCGATGAATCGTTTATAAACACTGATTCATTACAGGACATTCAGTTTTATTTTCATCAGTACGGAAACGGCTTTATGAATTTTGATGTGTCGGCTGAAGTGCCTGTGTTCGATATGCATCCCCTGGCGGGTCACGCAGGCGTAAACGGCAGCTTCGCCTTTTACAATCGGGAACTGGATCTATATATTACAGGAACGACGAATCAGGCGAGCGACCCGATGTTAAATTATGAACTGATTCAGCAGTTCATCAACCTTGCTGAAGAGTAGTTGAAAGGAATTTTAAAATGGAAAGATTAAATATCACTTCGATGGTATTGGGTTTGATATGGGTGGTTGTTTCATATCTTTTGATTACGACCGTCATGTCCGAATGGTTTTATGCCCAGCCGATCTGGGTCATACCTCTGACGATCATCGGCGGTGTCATCGTCATCAGAATTTTATTCAATCAAGTGTTCAAAGTGGATTTCATCAATAAAAAATATCATAAGAATCAAAACAGGAGGAAATAATGACGAATCCAAATACTAAGAAATATGTCATTGCCAGTCTGCTGGGTGTCGCATTGTTCGTCTTTTTATACTTGATCATGGAAGTCGTGACATTCTACACATTTCCAAGAATGATTGGTTCAGTGCTGCTTGCACTGGTCGGCGGGGGAGCCATCGGATCGCTGCTGCAGAGACTGCCGGATGAAGATGAAAAGTCTCCGAATAAATACTATGTCATCTGCTTCAGCGTGATGGCAGTGATTGCCTTTTTATATGTGACACTGGTCGGATATTAAAATGAAAGCCCGGAACCTCAAATGACAATCTTGAGATTCCGGGCATTTTTTATGTGATGATTCATTCATCCTCTTTTTTATCCATCACGAGTTCGAGTACAAAAGCATCAATCTTTGATAAGTAATAAAACACCGCAATACTTAAAAAGACGATGATGGCGGTGGAAGTCAGGAAATCATTCACGAAAAATATGACTGCCATGAGCAGCACGAAGAAAGTTGTAAAGATTCTGGTGTACTTCTTATTGGTCGTCAGTTTTATTTTGTCATTATGATAAACTTTCAGCTCATTGCTTTTCATGCCCTGCTGGGTGACCTTCAACGTAGAGGGTTCCTTGGGCAGTTCGTAAGTCTTTTCATCAAGTCTGTAGATACTTTCAGCTTCTTCATCATTTATATATACTTCCACACCGGTCGCGCTGCCGAACCAGCTGGTTTTTCTGGTCAATTTGAACGACATAACAGTCTCCTTAAACATTTTGTTGGACATCTTATCTATTATACAATGAATAAAAGACGAAAACAAAGGAGTGGAGTCATGCTGAGAATTATAATGATGACGGCGGGTGCATTGATGATTATTACAGCCTGCGGAAACGGAGAGGAAAGTGACGCACCGGCTGAAAATGAAGAAGCGGCAGAATCATCACCGGAAGAGGCGGAACAGGAAGCTGATGTCAACGGAACTTCAGAAGAGCAGTCGACTGAAACTGAAGAAAATGAAGTCATCGGGAATGACAGCGAAGATACAGAAGAAGAACAGACGGAGAATGAATCAGAAGATGAACCGGAGACTTCTGAGGAAACTTCAGAAAGTGAGGAAGAAAATGAGTCCGCAGCCACTGAATTCGACATCAACGATGCTGATACACAGGAGCGTCTTATGACACCGACTTATCCTGAAGATGGCCTGTCGTTTGAACAGGATGTGATTACAGAAGGCATGACTCAGACAGAAGTCGAAGACCTTCACGGGCAATATGACTTTATTTACCCTGGGCATGGAAGAGCGGTGACGATATACGATAATTTAGGTGTCGTGTACTCGGTGCCGGGGCCGTACGGTGAAGATGAGCTGGCAACGACGGATGTGAATCCGGATGAAGTGGTCGTTGAAAATGTGATGTATTATGCGGGTGTGAGCTATGATGAAGTGGTGTCCGCGCTCGGCGAGCCGGATGTGGATGCGTATGAACCTGAGGAGGGCCCTGTGTCCGGATATCATTTTATGGAATATGTGCTGGATCAAGGCGAGGAGATGGAGCTCGCAGGTGTGTTCTGGATGCATGAGGATGAAAACGGCGTGCTGATGGCGGATGTCATGACGAAAAACGAGCAGCCGATCGATGTTGAGGAATATAATGAATCGCTCGGCGGGCTGGATGTGGACACGGAAGAGGCGCTTACTGCGATGATGGAAGACTATTTATCGGGGCTTGAAGATTACTTCAATGATGAGAACGAAGAGGTGTTTAACTATACCGGGCCGTCGTCTGAAAATGGTGAAATAATCATCGGTAATAAAGAGAGCGGCAGCTTCAGTGATCATAAGAACCATAATATAGAGGTATTGAATATGGAAGAGGAGAATTCCGTATATCATGTAACTGTTGCCAGGGAATATTCGCACGCAACGTCAAACGGTGTGCGGGAAGCGACTGTTGAGTACGAAATTTTCAATACGTCAAAGGGTTTCAAAGTGATGAGTTTTGAACAATTAAATGATGAACCGGCAGGGTGAAACTGTCCGAAAAAGCCTTGCCAACGGCGTTGGTGAGGTCTTTTATTTGTGTGAGCATCACTGTTGATTTTCTCCTGAAAAGTTGTATAATATAATTATAGTCAAAGATAGTCAAAGTCAAACAGACTTACTTTCTATGAATCAAATAAAGGAGGCATTTAATCATGAAATGTCAAAATTGTGGTATAAATGATGCGAATGTTAATTTAGCAATGAATATAAACAACCAGAAAATGCAAGTACATTTATGTAATGCATGCTTCCAGGAAGTAAAATCACAATCAATGAATCCAAATAATTTCTTTGGCGGAAATGGATTTGGCGGAGAAGAATATAACAATTTCAAACAAGGCAATGGCGGGCAAAAAGCGGGTGCCAGAACTCAAGTACAAGAACCTGAAAAAGAAGGTTTGCTGGATGAGTTGGGTACGAACTTAACAGATAAAGCTCGCGGAAATCAAATAGATCCGGTTATCGGCCGTGATCAGGAAGTCAAACAAGTGATAGAAACACTGAACAGACGTAATAAAAACAATCCTGTACTCATCGGTGAGCCGGGTGTCGGTAAGACAGCGATTGCCGAAGGGCTGGCTGTTAAAATCGTCGAAGGTGACATACCGGCTAAACTGATGGATAAAGAAGTGTACATTTTGGATGTGGCTTCACTGGTTGCCAATACAGGCATCAGAGGACAGTTCGAAGAGCGTATGAAACAGCTGATCGAAGAGCTGAAACAGCGTGAAGATGTTATTTTATTCATCGATGAAATTCATCTGATTGTCGGTGCGGGCACTGCCGAAAGTTCACAAATGGATGCAGGCAACATCTTAAAACCGGCGCTGGCACGCGGTGAAATGCAGCTGATCGGTGCGACAACTCTGAAAGAGTACCGTCAGATTGAAAAAGACGCGGCACTTGAACGCCGTCTGCAGCCGATTACGGTTAAAGAACCGACACTTGAAGAATCGGTACAGATTTTGAACGGTATCAAAGACAGATATGAAAGATTCCACGAAGTGAAATATTCTGATGAAGTGGTAAAATCCTTCGTTACTTTATCACACCGTTATATCCAGGACAGGTTCCTGCCGGATAAGGCGATTGACCTGATGGACGTTGTCGGTTCAAGACTGAACCTTGCGAACGCAGAGAAAGACTCTGATTCCATTGAAACTCAGCTTGAAAAAATCAGAACGGACAAGAAAGCTGCAGCGGAAGAGGAAGACTACGAAAAAGCGGCAAACCTGAGATATCAGGAAATGCAGCTTGAAAAACAACTTGAGAAATCACAGTCTGGTAACAATGAGCAAGTCATCGATGTCGATGTATCCGATGTCGAACTCATTGTTGAAGAGAAAACTGGTATTCCGGTAACGAAACTTCAAAAAGATGAACAGGAGAAAATGCGTGAGATCCAGAGCAATCTCGCATCCAAAGTCATCGGACAGGAAGAAGCGGTCGAAAAGGTCGCGAAAGCCGTCCGCAGATCGAGAGCGGGACTCAAATCCAAATACCGTCCAATCGGTTCATTCCTCTTTGTCGGTCCGACAGGTGTCGGTAAGACAGAGCTGACTAAAGCACTGGCTGAAGAATTGTTCGGTACACGTGATTCACTGATAAGACTCGACATGAGTGAGTATATGGAAAGTCACAGTGTGTCCAAGATCATCGGTTCACCACCGGGATATGTCGGCCATGACGATGCAGGACAGCTGACTGAAACTGTCAGACATAATCCTTATAACATCGTTCTGCTGGATGAAATCGAAAAAGCACACCCTGATGTGCAGAACATGTTCCTGCAGATCATGGAAGACGGTCATCTGACAGATTCACACGGCAGAACCGTCAGTTTCAAAGAAACTGTCATCATCATGACAAGTAACGCAGGCACAGGCGTCAGCAACAACAGTGTCGGATTCGGAATGGATGAAAGCGACGCAGTTTCCACATTGGAAAACTTGAGCGATTTCTTCAAACCTGAATTCCTGAACAGATTCGATGCCATCATCAACTTCAATGAACTGTCAGAGGACAATCTGCTTCTGATCATTGACCTGATGCTTGAAGAGCTAAATGAAATGCTCAAAGAAAATGACATTGAAATGACAGTAACAAACGCAGCGAAGAAAAAATTGGTCAAGATGGGATACGACAAACGTTTTGGTGCGAGACCACTGAGACGTGTCATCCAGGATAAAATCGAAGACCAGCTGACAGACTTGATTCTGGAAGAAGACAACGTAGAGAAAGTCATTGCGAAAATCGTAAACGATACTATTGTAGTTGAAAAAGCATAAAAAGATTTTGAACGAAAGCACAACCTGGGGGCGGGTTGTGCTTTTTCTTTTGGAATTTTTTATGGGTGTGGCATGAAGGAGTGCGCATATTCAATTTCGTGCCATTTGGAAGCGGTAAATGACACAAAACCCATAACAAGATGCATTTGGTGTCATAAAAGGTGGAGAAATGGCATGAACCTGTTGAAATTACGTATTTCATGCCATTTGGAAGCGGTAAATGACATGAAGCACGTAACAAGATGCATTTGGTGTCATAAAAGGTGGAGAAATGGCATGAACCTGTTGAAATTACGTATTTCATGCCATTTGGATGCCGATTATGGTATGAACCTGGGAGAATTCCTGTTTCATACCGGCCAATAAAAAAAGACACAACGCACTGAGACTTCAGTGTGTCATGTCCAGGGGCAATCATTTTATTTTCCGGCGTTCTTTCAGGACCCAGACTACCGAACCAAGTTAAATAATAGGAATAAGTAGGAGCAGATAGATACCGAAAGATGTTTCACCGTTCATACCGTAGTTGATAATTTCGATGAATTTAAATGTGAATATGAGCACAACGCTATTTTTAGAAAAATTTACAATCTGTCGGCTGTTCAAATAAAAGGCTTCAACATTGGATTCGTCATTCTGTTCGGTTAGTTGTGAACATGTGGAATTCTTTCGAGTATTTCCATAAAAATAAAGAGAAGAACCTAAATGTCGACGAGTATCAGCAATTCTTATGTCGAACGGTAGCGATTTATCTCTCAGCCGGTACCGAAATGCATTGGAATATTATCTGAAAGAGATGCGAATGTCAGTGCTACGTAAACGGCGGAACCGATAAATACATTGTAGCTGACTATATTTTCGAGTCTTTCGGATGGGGATTTCGGGATATCTAATTTCGACCGTGCTTCCATTTTATAATCCCTTATAAATTTGACTTGATGATATTGAATTCATTATTTGAGTAATCGACGATGATATCAAATTTCTCACTCAATGGATGCATGAACAGGTCGTACTGATCCCGCCTGTGCTCCTGCGCTTTAATGAGTGCATCAAGATTCCGGCCACGCTGTTCCACATCCCGTTTCTTTCGCCGTTCAAGTTCGGTTTCTGAATCGGTATAGAAGTAGACTGACAGGTCAAAGTTGAAATCTTCAAGAAAGGCTGCGGACATGCCTTCGATGATGGTCACTTTACGGGAGCCGTATAACACCTTTTCCGCATCCCATGGTTTGTCAATCGTTGTGATAGTGCCGCCATTTTTAAGTACTTTAATATCCCGCGACAAACTGTTCAGTTCATGGCGGATCGGCATGCAAGCTGTAATTTTAAAAGTTGAGACGGCGCCGTCTACTCGATATTCCGCATACGTATTTCCGAGATGATGACCTTCGATTATATAAGTGTCCGTATTCAGGAAGTTATAATCTGCATCAAGCGAATCACACAGTTTCTTTGCGAATGATGTCTTACCCGAAGCGCCGTGACCAGAGATGGCGATGAATATTCTATTTTCGGCAGTATAGATGACTTCATTAATTTGTCTGATCAAAGATTCCATAATGCACCTCATCTATTTATTAATTGTATAATCACATAATGTAATGTGATTATACACAGAGAAGCGACGCTTTGTAAAAAATAAAAAGACACAACGCACTGAAATTTCAGTGTGTCATGTCCGGGATCAATCATTTTATTTTCCTGCGTCTGAGCATGGCCCAGACGATCGGACCCAAAGCTAATACAATAAGCAGGGGAATCAT
>Ga0079225_10000309_pt1 | contig 26076 bp, 26 predicted proteins | sample Poulit2012_FD_76344 | JGI IMG/M metagenome (GOLD analysis project Ga0079225, IMG submission 76344) | Agricultural soil microbial communities from Georgia to study Nitrogen management - Poultry litter 2012 | ecosystem: Environmental > Terrestrial > Soil > Agricultural land | place: USA: Georgia... | reverse complement strand
GCACGGACACTGGCCGGAACGCTCCGCGACCCTGATCGGTCTCGGTGAGACCTACCGGCAACTCGGCGAATACAACCGAGCGGCCGAAGCGTGGAGTGAGGCGCTGACGATTTACGAGAACGTCGGCCACGCCGGAACCGGACAGCTTCGCGAGCAGCTCACTGCTCTCCACGGGGTCCCCGCCCGCTGACCGCACCGGCGAGGCGGTCGCCTTCTTGTACCCGTGAGACCAGTCGCCTTGCGGGCCCGTGAGACCGGTCGCCTGCGGCGAAACCGGTCGCGCGCAACGCCGTTCTGACCGCAGGCGACCGGTTTCGCGGGGGATCCTCCCGGTGGGCCCTGGCCCAAACATGGCCAGGGCCCACCTCGACGTGCCTGGCGGTGCCGGTTAGTTCGGCGTGTGATCACCGCCACGCAGGTAGGGCCATGAAGCAGGCCCAGGGAATCCATCCACGGTGAGATTAGCGCCCATGTTCTGGTTGGCCCAGCTTTGGAACGCCGCCATCGACGCCTGGGACTGCGAGCCGAAGAGCCCGTCATAGGGCCCCGGGTGTGGGATCTGGTCGTGGAACTTGCTGAGGTAGGCCAGGATGCACTGTGCCTCCAACCCTGATGAGGTAACCACGGTGGCCGAAGGTATGGCCGTGTGCCCCCGGTAGTGGTTGTAGTGATGGGCAGGCGTGGACGTGTCCGCCACGCACACCTCGGAGGCGGGGGCGATGTCCTGTGCCTCATCATTGCTACCGGCTATTGCCGCTGGCGCCGTGACCAGGCCGATACCCAGTGCAGCAGCGAGAATTCCGGCGCTTCGAGCTTTAGTGTTCATATGTATCCCCTATCCATTGGTGTGGTCCGGTGCGCTGGTCGGCCCCTGGATCGATGGGCAGCGACGCAGGATGCCAAAGGACTCAGCGTCAGCGTTCAGAGCAGTCCGCGCAGGTATGGCCAGGACTCCGGCCCAGGAAGTCCATCGACCCCGAGGTCAGCGTCAAGACCGTTGCGGTACTCCTGGTAAGCCCTCATCGATGCTTGAGACTGGGGGCCGAAAATCCCGTCATACGTGCCTGGGTGAGGAACACCCTCGACCTGCTCACTCCAGTAGGCCAGGGCGCACTGCGCTTCCAGTCCCGATGCTGTTGGTTCGGTCGTCGAGGGTATGACGTGGTGGCCCAGGTAGTAGTCGTAGTAGAGCCCGTTCCACTCTGACTTCAACTCGCAAACTGGGGGATCGGTGGCGATCTCAGCCATCTGGTCAATCTCGTCGGCCGCTGCGCCCACTCCCGTGATTAGACCAATACCCAAGGTGGTGGCCAGAATCGTCGTGCTTCGTCGTGTCCTGGTCATCGTGCTCTCCTTCTCGTTGATGCGCTATGGGTGCGGCAGCAGGGGGTTCCTCAGCTGTGGCCAGGACTGGGGGCCGGGAAACCCGTCGACCAGCAGGTCCCCACCATCGAGGTCACCGCCCCGGTTGTCGTTCGCCCACCGCTGGACATCGGCCATCGCCGCCTGGGACAGGGGTCCGAAGATTCCGTCGACAGCACCCGGATCACTGATCTCCTCCGGCAACGTCTCGTGCCAGGCCTGCAGCAGGCACTGCGCCTCAAGCCCGGCATCGGTCACCTGGGTGGCCGATGGCACGTGGATAGCGCCGATGTAGTGGCCGAACTGGTAGCCGCCGTAGCCCCACTCGCCCGAACATGACACGGTCATTACCCCGGTAACAGGGGCATCCTCGCCGGTGGTGGCGGATGCCGCGGGCCCGGTGATGAAACTGGTGGCCAGGACTGCGGACAGCAGGACTGACCCGCCCAGGCCTCGACGCATGGTGGCCATACTTCTCATCTCATTCCCCTCGGAGACGTCGGATACGTAGGTGTCGACACCCACGCTGGCAACCGCTGTGGCCCTTTCGCAGAGCCACAGCCCCTCGCTGGTGCCGGCCACTGCGGGCCCCTTCTTCGTCGCCGGTGTCGGCGTCGAAGACTCTGCCAAGGGGACCTCACACATCTCTGACACCCGACTCACACCACCTCCTCGGCGAGCGACTCACCCGACATGTGCGGCGAGACCGGACCGCCGCGGTGAGACCGGTCGCGCGCGAGGCCGGTTTCACCGGAGGCGACCGGTCTCGGCGGGGGCGGGGCGCCGGATGCGAGGTGCCGGATGCAGGGTGCCGGGTTGGCGGGGCGGCGGATGCGGGGGCGCTGGGGCGGCAGTACCGTCGGGGCCATGCAGTTTCCGAGCCCGTTTGCTGAGCCCTCCGTCCCACTCCCCGGCGGCGGGGCGATGCCGTTACTGGGTTTTGGGACCTGGCAGATCAAGGGCCAGGAGTGCTACCGCGCTGTGCTCGCTGCCCTGGAGGCCGGGTATCGGCACCTGGACACCGCCGCGATGTATGAGAACGAGGCCGAAGTGGGCCAGGCGCTGACCGACTCCGGCGTGCCCCGCGATGAGGTCTTCCTGACCACCAAGTTGCTGCCCGAGGAAGCCGAACAGGCCGGCGCGGCGCTGCAGCGCAGCCTCGATGCCCTCGGCGTGCCGAAGGTGGACCTCTACCTGATCCACGCACCGCCCGGTGGCGCGAGCCCGGGCACCTGGGAGCAGTTGTTGGCCGCCCGGGAGGCCGGCCATGCCCAGGACGTGGGCGTGAGCAATTACAGCACCGGCCAGGTCGATGAGCTCATCACGGCCACCCAGGTGGCGCCGGCGGTGAACCAGGTGCGGTGGGCCCCGGCGCTGCACGACCCCGCGTTCCTCGCCGAGTCCGCCGACCGGGGCGTGGTGGTCGAGGGGTTCAGCCCGTTCCGCAGCACCGACCTCGAGGACGACACCCTGGCCCGGATCGCCGAAACCCATCGGGTCACTCCCGCCCAGGTGGTGCTGCGCTGGCACCTGGAGCACCAGATCGTGGTGATCCCCAAGTCGGTCACACCCGAGCGGATCCGCGCCAACGCCGATATATTCGGCTTCGCCCTCAACACCGATGAGATGGCGCAGATCGACGCGATGGCCGGCGGGCACTGACGAGTAGCCCGCGTCTGCCCGGTGCGCTTCCGCAGAAGCGCCAGCCGCCGTCGTAATCGCCTCAGACCCACGCCACCGGGCCGCCGACGAACGCCCCGAACTGCGCCACCGCCAGGTCCACGGCCGACCGCTCGGCGCCGGACCACTCCCACAGCGGGTGAGTGAGGATCTGCGCGGGCCGGTCGCGGCTGTCGCGCCGATAGGTCCAGTGGCCGGCGAGCCGGCCATCCAGCAGCACACCGTGATACATCGCCGCGGGCGCCCCCTCGCCCCACACCTGCCCACCGAGCAGGATCTCGCGGGTGTGGGTGTAGGACATGGCTAGCTCGTCCAGGCCATTGATGAGATCGGCCCGCACCTGGGCCTGAGCGGGCGGCGGATCGCTGGGTCCGTGCCAGTAGGTGATGCCGTCGAAATCGAAGAAGGCCAGGGCCTGCGCCGCGTCGTTGGTCGCCTGGCTACCTCGGCCAGGGTGAGGCTGGCCCAGGTAGCCAGATCGCGTATGCTCGCCGGGCCCCGGGAGATGAAGTACCGCCGGGCCAGTTCCGCCAGTGCCTCCGGGCGGGACCTGCTGTCGCTGCCGGGCACCCGCTCATCCAGCCGAGCGTAGGTGTGCTGCTTACCCCGCCGCCGGCCGCTGCAGACCAGGCCCTCGAGCTCGGTGAACATCAGTGCGTAGGCCAGCCCCTGCCCGGTCAGGGCCAGTCCGTCTCGCTCCAGCGCCGTCGCCAATTCGCCCCCGGGTGAGATGGTCGCCATCGGCGAGTGCCGCACCGATCGTGGTGTGGATCGCGTTCAGCACCTGCTCATCGAAGCCCCACTCCCGGTAGACGGTGCCGTTGATTCGATGCACCCGCGGTGCGGTGGCCCGCAGCAACCAGCGCAGATCCGCGGGATGGACGAAATGCCACGTGGGGCGCAGCAGGTGGGTGCGCAGGATCGCGCCGTCGTCGTAAGCGGTCAGCACCTCGGCCTCGGTGACTGTCCGTCCGGCGCTGATTCGCTGGGCCAGGGCCCTGGCGGAGGGCAGCAGGTCCTGGCCCTGGCTGGCGGCGAAGGTGGCCATGACCTCCGTGGGACTGCTCGCCGGGCTATCCCAGACCAGCTGATTGTGCATCCGCCACCGCGCGATCGTCGCCTCGTCCACCCGCCCGAGACTAGCCGCCGGACTATCGGGTAGGCCGCCGACCGCACTGCGTTCGGCGGTGCGATGATCGCTGGTCTGCTGGTCTGCTGGTCTGCTCGTCTGCCGAAACTCTAGATGGGCACGTAGGCACTTGCCCATAAGGGGTGTGTAGGCACTTGCCCATAAGGGGTGTGCACGGAGACTCGCCCCGAGATCAACCGCGCACGCGTCGTCGTGCTGGCGAAGTTCGGTGCCAGGCTGAACCTCCGAGACTCGAAGGTGTGCGTTGGTCAATGGTGGAAGGGGAAGTGGGCGGTGCTCATCGCGACCGACTTCATCGGTCTGATCGCATACTCACCAAAGGCCGGCGCCAGTGATGCAGAGGCAGGTGAGTGTTGACTTCTCCCCGACTGGGCATCATGAGGCTCCAGTTAAGGCGATCATTTTTCTCCGGTTAAGGCGTTCACAGTTCTCCGTTAAGGGAGCTCGTGTTTGCTAGGTTGGTCCATATGATGCTGGATCGGTTCGTGGAGCGGCGCGTGAGTGGGCTCGTAGCGGACCTCGCCCGCGAGGAGCCCGTTATCGCCTTGCACGGTCCTCGCTCGGTCGGCAAGTCGACGGTACTGCGCGGGTTCGCCGATGCGGTCGGCGGATCGGTCATCGATCTGGACGACATCGAAGTACGCGAGGCAGTCAGGGGCAACGTGTCGTCGATTATCTCGGGGGACACTCCGGTATTCATCGATGAATACCAATACGTTCCTGAAGTCCTGGATGCGATCAAGGCACGGCTGAACCGAGAAGGGAGTGGACCGGGCACGGCGGTCATCACTGGATCAACACGTCAGGACGCCCTGCCCACGACGGCCCAAGCCCTGACGGGGAGATTGCACTCACTGACGATCTGGCCGTTATCTCAAGGAGAATTGGCTGGGGTCCGGGAGAATCTGCTGGACGGCATGCGAGCAGACCCTGCGGACACGGTCGCTCAGGCGCCAACCTCGACCACACCCCGCGAGGAGTACGTGACACGGGCGTGTGCGGGCGGGCTGCCATTGGCCCTGCACCGCTCCGGTCCGGCGCGGGCTCGCTGGTTCGACGATTTCATCCGGCAGTCGGTGGAACGAGATGCGTTGGAATTGGGTCGCGTGCGCGAGCGACAGGCGATGAGCGACCTGCTTACCCATCTGGCTGCACAAACAGGTCAGATGCTAAATGTCTCCAAGGCTGCCGAGGGGGTGGGGGTTAAGTGGGAGACCGCCGAGGGCCATTTGCGTCTGCTGGAGGACCTGTTCCTAGTCGTCCGTCTCCCGTCATGGGGGAAGACGTTGCGTTCACGCGTAAGTACCCGACCCAAGGTTCATGTGGTCGACTCCGGCCTCGCGGCCCGCATGCTGCGGTTGGCCCCGGACCGGCTCGTTGGCTTCGATCCTGCTGCGCTCAGCGACTTCGGTCACCTGCTGGAGACATTCGTGGTCGGAGAACTTCGCAAGCAGTCCTCGTGGCTCGCAGAGCCGGTCACCCTCGGACACTGGCGAACCAGCGACGGAGCCGAGGTGGACCTGGTCGTCGAGTACGACGACGGAAGCGTGGTCGCATTCGAAGTCAAAGCCGGTGAACGCGCACCGGCCGGCACGTTCCGCGGCCTGGAGCAACTGCGCGACTCCCTTGGGCGACGCTTCGCCGCCGGTGTCGTGTTCACCACCGGGCGGCGTTCTTACACCTTTGGCGATCGGCTACACGTAATGCCGATCGACCGGCTGTGGCGGCCCCATGTCATGACCTGAGCCTCAGGAATCCAGCACGTCGCGGCGGCGGAAGCCGGCCACCGAGGCGGCGAGCAGCACGACGGCGATCAGGCTCAGCCAGGCCAGCGGCCCCGCCTCGAAGTCGAAGGCCGGCTGCTCGGGCACGTGCTGGAACGGGGAGAGGTTCATCAACCACTGCGGCAGGTCCAGGATCCCGCCGAAGTAGGCCACGATCGCGGCGAACCCCACCAGCGCCCAGGACCAGCCCGCCGCCCGCGGTGCCCACCCCAGCAGCAGCCCGCCCACACCCACGACGACGGCGACGCCGGGCAGGTAGGAGACCGCTGCGATCACACTCGCACCGACCCAGGACAAGTCGTCCATCGAATACCCCGCGCCCAGACCGATGCCCACACCGGCCGCGGCCAGCAGCCCTGCGCCACCGGCCAGGGCCAGGGCCAGGGTGGCGACCAGCCACCGCCAGCGGGGCAGGGGTGTGGTCAGCAGCGGCCCGACGCGGCCGGCCGTCTCCTCGGCGCGAAGTCGCAGCACTATCTGCAGCGCCGGGACGGCGCACAGGATCGCCACCACCAGGATCACCGTGGCAGCGAAGAGCTCCTCACCGGAGGCGTCGACGTCGGGCATGAACTCGGCCATGATCGGCAGGTCGTCCAGGTAGGTGGACGCCTCCGAGAGCACTGGTCCGTAAGCCAGGCCGAACGCCAGCATCCCGACCGCCCACCCGATCAGCAGGCCACGGTTCAGCCGCCAGGCCAGCCCGAACGAACCGCCCAGCAGCGCCCCCGCCCGGGCCGGGCCCGGCCGGGTGCCCAGCAAACCGGCACCCACATCGCGGCGCCGGCTGAGCCCGGCGGCCACTGCAAAGAGGACGACGGCGGCACCCACCGCAATACCCAGCGGCGCCCAGTCATTGGCGTAGTAGGGCTCGGTGGCCTGGGCCCAGCCGATGGGGGAGAACCAGGAGAACGTCTGATTGCCCACGTCCCCGATCGCGCGCAGCGCGTAGGCCATGGCCAGCACCAGCCCGGCCGAGGAGGAGGCGGTGCGGGCGTTCTCGGTGAGTTGGGCCGTGACCGCGGCGATCCCGGCGAAGACCAGGCCCACCGCGCCGAGCGCCGCCCCGAACACGAACGAGCCTTCCCAGGTCACGGTCTCAATCCCTAGCGAACCCAGGCCCAGGGCGATCAGCAGCGCCAGTACCAGGTTGGCGCCGACGATGACCACGATCGCCGCCGCTGCCGGAGCGAAGCGTCCCACCGGTACCGAGCGCACCAGCTCAGCGCGTCCGCTCTCCTCTTCGGCGCGGGTGTGGCGCACCAGGGTGAAGATGGACATCAGGGCGGTGACCACGGCGATCAGCACCAGCAGGTTGTGGCCCACGATGATGCCGTAGGTGTACTCACCATCGCCGTAGACGGATCCGATCAGGGCGGTGGTGCCGGGATTGTCGATCGTCAGCAACGCACCCAGGCGCGCTTCGGCATCGGGGTAGGTCGCCGGGAAACTCGCGGCAGAGCCCACCGCGGCCAGGACGATCCCGAGGATCCACAGCGGCAGCCGCAGCCGGTCCCGGCGCAGTGCGAACCGGATCAGGGTCCCCAGGCCGGCGAAGTCTCCCCCGCGGGCGCTGGTGCGAACGGGGGGCTTAGTGGTGGCAGCAGCGCTCATCAGAGTTCGTCCCCGCTGGTGCCTGAGCCACTGCCTGAGCCGCTGCCGTCGCCGTAGCGGCGCATGAACAGCTGCTCCAGGGTCGGCGGATGGGCTTGCAGTGATCGGATCCCGGCCTCGTGCAGGTGGCCGATCACCCGATCGAGATGCTCGGTGTCCACGTCCATCCGCAGACCGCCTTCGCCGTCGTCGGCGATGTCATGGACACCCGCCGCTCCGGTGAGGTCCACCGGGGCGGTGGTGACGACGTCGACCGTGGTGCGCATCAGGTGACGCATCTGGGCCAGGGACCCGGTTTCGACGATGCGGCCCTGGCGGATGATGGAGATGTGTTCGCAAAGCTTCTCCACCTGGGCCAGGGTGTGGCTGGACAGCAGGACGGTGCGGCCCTTGGCGTGCTCCTCGGCGATCACCTCGGCGAAGATCGCCTCCATCAGCGGGTCCAGCCCGGAGGTGGGTTCATCGAGGATGAGCAGGTCCACATCGGCTGCTAGCGCGGCGACGATCGCCACCTTCTGCCGGTTGCCCTTGGAGTAGGTGCGACCCTTCTTGGTGGGGTCCAGGTCGAACCGCTCGATCAGTTCTGCGCGGCGGCGCTGATCCACCCCGCCGCGCAGCCGGGCGAACAGGTCGATGGCCTCACCGCCGGTCAGGTTCGGCCACAGCGAGACGTCCCCGGGGACATAGGCCAGGTGATGGTGCAGGGCCACGGTATCGGCCCAGGAGTCCTTACCGAGTACTTTCGCGGTCCCGGAGTCGGCACGCAGCAGGCCCAGCAGCACCCGGATGGTGGTGGACTTGCCTGCTCCGTTGGGGCCCAGGAAACCGTGCACCTGGCCGGTTTCGACGCTGAGGTCGACCCCGTCCAGGGCCCGGGTGGGGCCGAAGGTCTTGATCAGGTCGCGGATCTCGATCGCTGGGCTCAACGCAGGTCTCCTGCTTCGGCTGGCACGGACAGAGGTGGCGTGCTGGTGGGTGTGCGAACGGTACGTCGGCTGGCCCACGCTGAGTGCACGATCAGTAGCCTAAACGAGTGTTCAGCCTGGTGTCCAGGGGATTTGGTGTCCAGGGGATTTGGTACCGTGCGCGCAGCCGTGACGGAGGTACTGATGACGACACCTGACCACCAGGATCCGGCGTCGATGGCGAGCGTGGGAGGGCAACTACGCGTGCGGCAGACGGTGCTCGACGCCCGCGACCACCGCGCTCTGGCGGAGTTCTACCGCCGGCTGCTCGCTGCGCGGTATGCCCCCGGCAGCGAACCAGGTCAGGAGGAGGAGCCTCGTTTCATCGAGCTCGAAGCCTCGGATGCGGGGGTGGCCCTGGCGTTCCAGGTCAGCGCCACCCACCAGGCACCGGACTGGCCGGACCAGCACCGTGTGCCCGCCCAGGCCCATCTCGACATCGATGTACCCCCGGGACAACTGGACCGAGCGATCGAGTACGCCCGGTCGCTGGGAGCCAGCATCCGCAGCACCGCTGAACGTGCCGAGGGTGGGGTTGTCCTGGCCGACCCAGCCGGTCACCCGTTCTGCCTCCTGGAGACCGGCTGAGTGGGGGAGACCGGCTGAACCAGTCGATGCCCCGACTCTGAAGGTAGCCATTTCGGGTCTTCACGATCCCGCAGCCGTAGCATCAGATGATGACCGACGACGCCGCCGAACCCCTGCTCCTCGATACGGCGAGCGGGCCGGCCCGGGCCCACCTGCATTTACCCAGCGGGCCGCCGCGGGGGTGGCTGATGCTGGGTCACGGCGCCGGCGGCGGCCTCCAGGCCCCGGATCTGGTCACCACCACCGAGGTGGCGCTGGCCGCCGGGTGGGCGGTGGCGCTGACGGAGCAGCCCTACCGCGTGGCCGGCCGGCGAGCCCCCGCCCCGGCGCGGCACCTCGACGCGGCGTGGATCGACGTCGCCCAGCACCTGGGCGCGGGGCAATTCGCCGGTCTGCCCCTGATCGCCGGTGGCCGCTCCTCCGGAGCGCGGGTGGCCTGCCGCACCGCCGAGCACCTGGGAGCTGCCGGAGTGCTGTGCCTGGCATTCCCGCTGCAGCCGCCCAAGGACAGGCCTTCCCGCCTGCCCGAACTGGAAGCAACCGGTGTGCCGACCCTCGTGGTCCAAGGCGAACGAGACCGATTCGGGATGCCGGCGCCCGCACCCGGGCGCACCGTGGCCGTGGTGCCCGGTGATCACAGTCTGAAGAAGGACCAAGGCGCTATCGCGACCGCGGTCGGTGAGTGGCTGACCGTCCACACGCCGTCGTCCTGATCGGTCGACCCATGGCGAGATGGCAGTTCAGGGAGCGACGCCGGCGCCATTCAGCCGAGTGCCGCGGTGATCCGCTCGGCGTACCCGGCTGCTTCGCCATCGGTGTAGCGCTCCCGCGGCCAGAAGAACCCCCGCAACCCGTCCTTGCGCCGCCTCGGCACCACATGGGCGTGCAAGTGCGCCACCGACTGGCTGACGATGTTGTTCATCGCCACGAACGTGCCGTGGGCCTCCAGGGCGCCGGGCAGCGCGGCCGATACGCGCTGTACCGCACCCAGGAACGGCTCCAGTTGCGGCGCGGGCAGATCGGGCAGGGTGATGTGGTGCTCACGGGGGATGACCAAGGTGTGGCCTTTGAACAGCGGGCGGAAGTCCAAGAAGGCCAGGACATCGGGTGTTTCCAGCACTACGTCGGCCGGTTCAGTGCCCGCAACGATCCGGCAGAAGGGGCAGCTGCTCACAGCAAGGAACCCGGGTCGTCGGGCACATCCACGGCGCAGGCTTGTAGTGTGGCCCGGTCGATGACCTCCAGCGCCCGTTCATGTGTGGCGCCCAGAACCACCGGGGCGATCACCCCGCTGCGATAGGACTCCAGCCACCGGTGGGCCAGCACGCACCAGCGCATCCCCGGCTCCAAACCGGGGAAGTTCAGTTGCGGGCGAGCGGTGGCGAGGTCGTTGCCGATCTCGCGCTGGTGGGTCAGGAACTCCTCGGTGACCACCACGCACACGCTGTGCCCGCCTAGGTGCCCGGCGCTGGGCACACAACTGCCGGAGCGGTAGTAACCGGTGACCGGGTCGGTACCGCATTCGACTAGCGGCTCGCCCAGCACATTGCGCTCGCCCATGCCTCGATCATCGCAGACCAGGCAACTCAGCACACTGCAACAGCACGGCCCGCGACCTGATCGGCGACCGCACCCCAACTCACAACTGCGCAGGTGCGTGGTTGCGGCTGCGCGGGCGGGTTGTGGGCGCTGCGATCGTGCACGTGCGTAGTTGCGGCGGTCCGCCCGGCCCGGCCGGTACGACGGCGCGCCTTAGCTGCGTAGGTCAGCGCAACTCGGTTGCCCGGCCCAGCCGGTGATAGGTGCGGTCCACGTGCACCAGCGGGCGGGGGTCGGCGGCCCGGTGGGTCAGCTCGGCGTGGAGCGTGATCAGCAAGCTATCCCCGACGCCGAAGCGGTTCTCGATCCGGCCGCGGATCCAGGCGGTGGTGCCGTCCAGCACCGGCTCCCCGGTGGGCAGCGGACACCAGCGCACTCCGGCGAACCGGTCCACCCCGCGCCGGGCGAACTGGGTGGCGACCTGGTGCTGGTCGGCGCCCAGGAAGTTCACCACCACGGCGTCGGCCGCCTCGATCGCCGGCCTGGCAGAGGAGGTGGAGGCCAGGGAGAAGGCCAGGATGGGCGGGTCGGCGGAGACCGAGATGACCGATGTGGCGGTGAAACCCACCGGGCCCTGCGGTCCGCGGAAGGTGACCACCGCGACCCCGCCGGGGTGGTGCCGGAAGACGGCCTTGAACTCTTCGGCGCTGACCCCGGGGGCCGGCAGGGTCTGGCTGTGGGGGATCGGCGACTGTTCCACCGTGTGCTGCACGCTCCTTCACGCCCCGCTGGTGCGCGCGGCGCTCACGCCCATAAAGATTACGTTTTCAAGTTTCCCATGGAAATGGTAGTCCCGCTATGCCGCCCATCACATTGGGGCGGGGCTGCCCGGGCACGACGGCGTTCGTCTCTGCCCCTGGTCTGGGGTAGCGAGTCGGGGGATCACGGTTGGAGTATGACCTTGATGGCCTCGCGCTTGTCCATCAGGTCGTAGGCCTGCGCAGCCTGGTCCAGTGGCAGGGTCCGGTCGAAAACCCGCCCCGGGTCGATCTTCCGATCCCAGATCAGCTCGATCAGCTCGGGCAGAAACCGGCGCACCGGGGCGGGGCCGCCGTGCAGGTGCACCAGCCCGAAGAACAGTTCACCGCCGGGAAGCTCGACGTCATGCGAAACACCGACGTACCCGACGTGCCCGCCGGGGCGGGTTGCGCGGATGCCTTGCATCATCGCCTCTTGGGTTCCCACGGCTTCGATCACGCTATGGGCACCGAGCCCGTCGGTCAGCTCCTTGATCTTCGCGACTCCGTCATCGCCGCGCTCGGCGACAACGTGGGTTGCACCAAACTCTCGGGCCAGCTGCTGACGGGCGGGGTGGCGACTCATCGCGATGATCTGCTCCGCGCCGAGCTGCTGGGCGGCCAGGATGCCGAGCAGTCCTACAGCTCCGTCGCCGACGACGGCCACACTCTTGCCCGGCCCGGCTTCGGCGGCCACCGCCGCGAACCAGCCGGTGCCCAGCACGTCGGAGGCAGCCAGCAGCGAGGGAATCATGTCCGGGTCGGGTTTGCCCGGGGTGGCCACCAGGGTGCCGTCGGCGTGCGGGATGCGGGCGTAGTCGGCCTGGGTGCCGATGGCCAGACATATGCGGCTACGATCCTGATCACCGCATCGGTGGGTTCTTCGATCCTTGGATCCGCACGCTCTTCGACCCGGACGTCACCCGGGCCGTGCATGATCACTCCACGCATCTGTCCTCCTCAGGTCGATTGCGGTGCGGGGTCGAATGTGCTCCGGATATGGGGGAGGCGCCCGCGCACGACGACGTGGGCTGGGTCATCGAGCAGGTTCAGGTCTTCGCGGGGGTCGGTGTCGAAAACTAGCAGGTCCGCTGGTGCCCCATCCTCGATACCAGCCAGCCCCAGCCACTCCCGTGCCGACCAGGAACCGGCGCCGAGTGCCTCGTGGGCCGACAGGCCGGCGCTCGCCAGCCAGCGGATCTCTTCGGTCAACGAACCGGGTGGCAGATCGGTGCCGGCCAGTACCTTCACCCCGGCCAAGACGGCCGCTCCGACCAGCTCAGCGTGCCGTTCCACACCGGAGGAGAACCAGTAGCGAATATCTGCTGGGACCGCCTCGTCGTTCATCTGCGGGGACATGGCCTCGAAAGTGCAGGTCGTGGGCACCAGCACGGTCCCAGACTCGGCCATCATCGCCAGAGCCTCGGTCGGCAGATGCATACCGTGCTCGATGGAGTCCACACCGGCCTGTGCGGCGGCCAGCCCGCCCTCGGCCGACTGGGTGTGCACCGCCACTTTCCCGCCGGCCCCGTGTGCTGCCCGGGTGGCGGCGGTGATCACATCAGCGGACATGGACGGCCCGTATCCGCCGTCGTCGGTGAACCAGTCCACGATGAGTTTGCACCACCCGGTGCGCCCAGCCTCCTCCCCGGCAGCGCGGGCGACGCCGTCGAGGGAGACCTGCCGGCCCCAGCCGGGAAAGAAGTACCCTTCGACGGCGATCGGCAGGCCGGCCTGGATCACCCGCGGCTGGTCATAGCCCTGACCGAACCAGGCGGGGAGGCGACTGGCGGAGCCTGGCACCCGGATCAGTGCTGTGCCGGAGCTGATGTGCGCAGCGGCATCGGCGCGGAGCTGGTCCTCATCGAGCGGCTCCCCGATCTCCACCGTCCCGGGGTGGGTGTGGGTGTCGACCAGCCCGGGGAGGACGTAACCGCCCTGGTGCAGGGTCTGCGCATCCGGCAGGGGAGTGAAACTGATGCGATCGGCGGTGAACCACAGATCGCGGGCTTGCTCATCAGGAAGAACTGTCGCGTGCAGGTGCCATGCGCTCATTGCACCAGTCTGCTGGTTCACGCGATTCACGCAGAAGTCGTTTTCGGGCCCGCTTGTGCGTCAAGGCCCACCTGCGGGCCCAAGGCGGGTCGGCCGGCTGTGCCAGCCGGCGGTGACCAGCACGATGGACGGCGGTGGTCGATGATGGAGGGATGCGACTTATCCTCATCCGCCACGGGCAGACCAGCTCCAATGTGGCCGATCTGCTTGACTCCGCCGAACCGGGAGCCGACCTGACCGACCTGGGCCGCCGGCAGGCCAGCGCCGTACCGGAAAGTCTGACCGAGGAGCGCATCGACGTCGTCTATGCCTCTACGTTGGTGCGCACCCAGCAGACCGCCGCCCCGTTGCTGGCCGAGCGCGCCCTTGACCTGGTGGTGCACCCGGGCCTGCGGGAGGTGGGCGCCGGTGACCTGGAGATGCGCGGCGATGAGGAGGCCCACCGCATCTACCTGTCCACCATCTTCGGTTGGGCGCAGGACCCGGACAGCCGGATGCCGGGCGGCCAGAGCGGCCGGGAGGTCTGGGACCGGTATGACGAGGCGATCGCCGAGGCTCACGGCAGCGGCGCCCAGACCGCGGTGATGTTCAGTCATGGCGCGATCATGCGTTCCTGGGCCGCGGCCCGGGTCGCCAATGTCACCGGTGAGCACGCGGCCCGGAACCGGATCACCAACACCGGCGCGATCGTGCTGCAGGGCGACCCAGCCGCGGGCTGGTGGGCTGAGACCTGGGAGGGGATGGCCCTGGGCGGGGACCGACTGAGCACTCCGGCCACCAGCGGCCCCGGCGGTGAGGAGTTACCGGAGGAGGCTGGGCCCGAGCAGGCCTAGCCACCTAAGGAGGCGTAGCCACCCGAGGGGGGCCTAGCCACCCGAGGAGGCCCGAGCGGGCCGCCGCGGCGCCGAGCGCATACCGTGGGACCTATGACTTCCACCGAATTGCAGTCCGTGTTGCCCGCCCACCGGGTCCAGTTGGGGTTGGACACCTTCGGGGATATGACCGTCGATGAAGCCGGCGTCCCGCGCACCTTCGGCCAAGTGCTGCGCGAGGTGGTCGAACAGGGAACGCTGGCCGATGAGGTCGGCGTCGATGCCATCGGCCTGGGCGAGCACCACCGCGATGACTTCGCGATCTCCTCCCCGGAGATCGTGCTGGGCGCGATCGCCTCGCGCACCCAGCGCATCCTGCTGGGCACCGCGGTCACCGTACTGTCCTCCGATGACCCGGTGCGGGTCTACGAAAAGATGGCCACCCTCGACGGCGTCTCCGCTGGCCGGGCCGAGGTCACCCTGGGGCGGGGGTCCTTCACCGAGTCATTCCCCTTGTTCGGGCTGGACCTAGCCGATTACGAACTGCTGTTTACCGAGAAGCTGGACCTGTTCGCGGCCCTGCGCGCCGAACAGGAAGTCACCTGGGAGGGCACCGTACGCGGGCCGTTACACCAGGCTCAGATATACCCGCGTACCGAGGCCGGCACGTTACGCACCTGGATCGGGGTGGGTGGCTCCCCGGACTCGGTGATCCGGGCCGCGCGCTATCAGATCCCGATGATGCTGGCGATCATCGGCGGCGAACCCTCCCGGTTCGTACCCTTCGCCGACCTGTACCGCCGCGCCCTTGGTGAGTTCGGGGTGCCCGAGCTGCCGGTCGGGGTGCACGCCCCGGGGTTCGTCGCCGGCACCGATGAGCAGGCTCGGGAGCTGATGTTCCCCCACTTCAAGGCCAACCGGGACCGGATCGGCGCCGAACGTGGCTGGCCGCCGACTACCCGGGCCCAGTTCGACGCCGAAGCCGAACACGGCGCGGTCTTCGCCGGATCCCCGGAGACCGTGGCCACCAAGATCGCCACCACGGTGCGCCAACTCGGCCTGTCCCGCTTCGACCTGAAGTACTCCAACGGCCCGATGCCCCACCGCCACTCCTTGGAGGCGATCCGCCTGTACGGCACCGAGGTGATCCCGCGGGTGCGCGAACTGCTCAGCTGAACGAGCGCGGGCGCTGCAACTCCAGCGGCCCGCGCCTGCCCTAGACTTCCTGCCGCGGGCCGGAGCTCGCGGACGTCGTCGCTCAGGGGGATCATGACCGTGGTGCCCGAAACCATCGCGACGGCACTGCTCGGCATCCCGGTGGCGGAGATGCTGCTCGCCTCGGACACCTCCGCTTGGGTGGCGTTGCTGGTGCTGCTCGCGCTGATGGCCGTGCCGCTGGGCCCAGCCGAGCCGACCGCCATCCTTGCCGGTCTCCTGGTGGGCGCCGGCATGGCGCCGATCTGGGTGGTGGTCCTCGTCCTCGCCCTGGGCATGACGGCCGGGGACCTGATCGCTTTCCGCGCCGGTGGCCCGGTGCAGCGCCGCCTGGCCCGGCGTCCTCGGGCCGAGGCCTACCTGGCGGCATGGCGCCACCATCTGCACCAACGCAGGCTGTGGCGCGATGCCGCGGTGGCCGGGCTGCGATTCATCCCCGGGGTGCGTACCCCCTCGGCGCTCGCGGCCCGCAGTACCGGGATCGGCACCCTGAGGTTCGGCCTGCTGGCGGCCGCAGGCTCCGTGGCGTGGGCCGCTGCCTGGGTCGGGATCCTCGGTGCGGCCGCGGCGCGGCCCGGCGGGCTCGTCGTCGTGGGCGCACTGCTGGTCCTCACCGTCGTAGCGGGCCTCATCTGGCGCCGGCGTGGCCGAGGAGCCGCCGGGTCCGAGCGCCGCGCGCCATAGCCGGACCCTCGACGATGACACCGGGACCGCGGGGCCCATCGCTCCGGCAGTCGAGGGAACCATTCGACGCCCGCCACCTGGCTGCCCGGATCACCCTGTGTTTGCATGAAGGACGGGCGCTGCGGACGGGTCACTCGACCCGGTGCGGGGCACGAGCTTCGCAGCAAGGTGCGCCCACTGGCCCGTGCCGAACACGGGCCCGGTAGTCGGAGGAGGACAGATGCAGATCGTCTACAGCACAACGGCCACGTCCTGGGGCGGCCGGGACGGCAGAGCGGTGACCGACGACGACCGCCTGGACCTGAACCTGTCCGTTCCGCAGGAGGTCGGCGGCGACGGCGGGCAGGGAACCAACCCCGAGCAACTGTTCGCCGCCGGATGGTCGGCCTGCTTCCACAGCGCACTGAAGGCGGTTGCGAGTAAGGAGAAGGTCGATATCTCCAACTCCGCCGTCTCGGCAACGATCGGGATGCTCAGTATGGCCGACGGCGGAGGATTGACGGCCCGGCTGGAGATCGACGTCCCGGACCTGGACCGCAAGATCGCCCACGAGCTCGTCGACCAGGCACACCAGATGTGTCCCTACTCCCGCGCCACCCGCGGCAACATCGACGTGGACGTCCTCGTGGTGGAGCCCGACGTCGACTAGCCGCCACCTCCTGCCGGGCCGGTGGCGGGCTACTCCCGATCCTCGGCCGACTGCCGACGACGCACCAGGACGACGGCGACGATCGCCCCGCCCAGCACCAGCACCACCACAGCGCCGATCAGCACGGCCGTGTTGACGCCGTCGGTGGTCTCACCGGTCGGTTCCGCCGCGTGGTAGGCCCATGGGCCGATCTGGCCCATGATCATTCCCTCCTGCGCCGGCTGAATGACGAAGTCCTCGATCTTGGTGCTGTTGTAGGCCTCCATCGCCGCCGGGTACCAGAGGAAGATGAGGGCGGCCTCGGTGTAGAGGCTCTCCTGGATTTCGTGCAGCAACTCGGCACGCGCATCGGGGTCAGTCTCTCCTTGCTGAGTGCGGACCAGGTCGTCGAACTGCTCATCGCAGTAGAAGGTGTCACTGGTGCCGTCCCCGGGGCTGGCAGGCAGCTGGGCACAGGTCTGCCGGTTGAGGTTGTAGGTGGGGTCCGGCCCCATGCCCCAGCCGCTGAAGGCCATATCGAGTTCACCGGCGTCGAACTGTTCACTGACGTCCTCGGAGATCAGCTGTTCGGCCTGCACCCCGACCTCTTCGAACCACTCGGTGATGAACTGGGCGGCGTTCTCCCGCTCGGCGGTACCGGCGTCCACCCCGAACTGGAAGATCAGAGGATCACCATCGGGGGAGACGCGGATACCGTCATCGCCCATCTCATACCCTGCTTCGTCCAGTAACCGGTTGGCCTCATCGAGGTCGAAATCCACGCGCTGGGTGTCATCGGGTTCCCAGTACACGGTGGAGAAGACGTTCGGCATGATGCTGGCGGCGACGTCACCGTACCCACCGAGCACCCGGTCGATGAGTTCCTGCTTATCGATGGCGTGATGAAGGGCCCGCCGCAATTCTGGGTCAGCCAGGGCTGGGTGACCGCTGCCGAACGGCTCGCCGTCGCGGGTCTGAGCACCGGTGTTGAACCGCAGGGCGGTCCAACGCCGCTCCGGGGAGATATTGGTGGTGACATGGTCCACGCCCTCGAGGCGTTGGATCTGGGCGTCGTTCAACCCCCCGACCAGGTCGACCTCACCGGCTTCCAGGGCTGCCACCGCAGTATCGGGTTCGGTGTAGTACTGGAAGACGATCTCATCGAAGTTCGGCGGGTCATTCCAGTAGTCTTCATTGGCCTCGTAGCGGATGTAGGCGTCGGTGACGAAGTCGACCATCTGGTAGGGACCGATGCCCACGATCGGGAAGTCGTCGTTGGCGTACTCGTTCCACTCGCCCTCGTACTCCGACCAGATGTGCTCAGGGACGATCGTGAGGTCGTTGGTCTCGATCATCACCGACGGCTCGCTGATGTGGATCTCCACAGTGCGCTCATCGACCGCGTCGACCGATTCGATCAGCTCGACCAGATCGGCGTTCCGGGCGCTGATCACCGGGTCGTTCATCATGATGTGGTAGGTGTACTCGACATCCTCGGCGGTGAGCGGCTCGCCGTCGTGCCAGTTCGTCTCCCGCAGGTGGAAGGTCCAGGTCAGGCCGTCCTCGGACTCCTCCCACTCCTCTGCCAGGCCCGGTGTGGGGGTGAAGTCCTCGGCGCTGATGTGCACCAGCGGTGCGTACTGCAATTGCCGGAACTGGTGCTCGACCATGTAGATCTGCACGAACGGATTCCAGTTCTCCACCGACTGCTCGGTGGCGATGGTGAGGGTGTTTGGATCGTCGAACTCCTGATAATCCTCCTCAACTGTCTCCTCAGTGGCGCCCTCATCGTCGTCGGCGGCGTGCGCCGGAACGATCAAGGCAGTGCTGAGCACGGCTGCTCCGGTCGCAGCAGTGAGCTTCGGCCATAGGTGACGTCGGCTGGTCATCGGCGGGGTTCCTCCTTGAACTGAGCCAGGACGTCGGTGTCCTGGGGTGGTGCCGTGCGAGCAGGCCGTAACGTCACACCGATGAGCGGCCCGCCCCACTGCACCCTAACCATTCTGGGAGATCTATGGGTGTGCTAAGTTCCGCAGCGGTTACCGAACAGGAGGGTCGATGACGATCTGGGCACCGGATATCCGCCGGACCATGCAGGCAGAACTCGAAGAAGTGGCACAGAACGCGCCCGGGCACTGGGGATTCGCGGTGCGGGAGTCCGGCGAAATGATCGCCGCGGTGAACGCCGACGACGTCATGGTTCCCGCCAGCACCATCAAAGTGGCGGTGCTGGTGTTGACGCTGCAGGAGGTGGCCGCCGGGCGGCTGGGCTGGGATCAGCTCCTGCCCATCCCGGATCCCGATCGGCGAGTAGGCGGCAGCGGGGTCCTGGTGTGGATGCCGAACGTCACCGAGCTCAGCGTCGCCGAGATCGCTGAGCTGATGATCGTCGTCAGCGATAACGAGGCCACGAACATCCTGATGCGCCTGCTCGGAGTGGAAACGCTGGACGGGCGCCTGGCGCAGATCGGGGTGCAGCACACCCAGTTGCAGCGCACCCTGATGGAGACCCACCTGCCGGGCCGGAACCGGACAACGGCGGCTGATCAGGCCCTGCTGCTGGATCTGGTGTGCGGGGACCTGCTGCCACCGGAGCAGCGCCAGATCGCCCTCGATGTCCTCGGCCGCCAGCAGTTCCGGTCCCGGATCCCCGGCCGGATCGCCCAAGAGGTCACCGTCGGCAATAAGACCGGGTCGATCGAAGGGATCCGGCACGATGTCGCGATCCTGGAGTTCGACGGCCGGCAGGTGGTCTTCGCAGCGCTCGGCAGCGACCTGCATGATGCGTTGGCCTCAGGCGGTGACACCCCGGTCGATGACATCGTCGCCCGGGCAGCCCAGCGGGTGGTGCAGCTGGCCCGCGCCTAGCCCGGCTGGGAATACCGGCCCACCGTGACTGGTTCCACCGAATGACCGGCCCGGCCAGACCCCCCGGGCTCCACTGATAGCCGCTTCGAGCGGCCCCTCGCCGTGAGGCGGGCTGCCGGGCTGGTCGTTCCTCAGCGGGGAGCGGTGACCGGCTCCGCCGGTGTTTCCTCCCCAGGCCCTTCTGGCCCGGCCAGTCCGTCCGTGTGGGCCTGGCTCGAGTCGCCGGTCTCGCTGGTCTCGCCAGGCTCGCCAGGCTCGCTAGGCTCGCCCGAGTCGAGTTCCTCCCCGGGTGAGTCTTGCTCGCCAGCGTGCTCCGTCGTCGTCGGGTCCGCCCGGCGGACCAGGAAGGAGAAGGCCACGGCCACCAGCGCCAGGCCCGAACCCCACAGGAAGGCCTGGTGTACCCCGGAGGCCTGGGCCGCTACCTCGGACATGCCGGACTGCAGGCCGGCGGCGCTGTGGACGCTCATCAGGGTGATGAACAGCGCGGTGCCGGCAGCAGCGGCGAGCTGCTGCAGGGTGTTCATGATCGCGCTGCCGTGGGAATACAACGCCTGCGGCAACGACCCCAGCGAGGAGGTCATCAGCGGGGTCATCAGCAGGCCCAACCCGATGGACAGCAGCATGTGGTTGGCCACCACCTGCCAGACCGGGGCGGTGGCGGACAGCAGGGTCATCAGGCCCAGGGCGCTGGCCACCACCATCGATCCGGGGATGACCAGCGGGCGCGGACCGACCTTGTCGAACAACCGGCCCACCAGCGGAGCAATCAGGCCCATCGTCAACCCACCCGGGAACAGCACCAGGCCGGTCTGCAGGGTGGTCAGGCCCATCACGTTCTGCAGGTAGATCGGCAGCAGGATCAGGGTGCCGAACAGGGCGCCCATCGTGATCAGCATCATCGAGATGCCCACGGCGAAGGGCCGGAAGGTGAAGGGCCGCAGGTTCAGCAGTGCGGCGTCGGTGCGCTGCAACAGCAGCTGGCGCCACACGAACAGGACCAGGGTCACCGCGCCCACGCCCAGCGGCAGGGCCGGCGGGATGGCGGCGGTGCCCTCGGTGGACTCCCCGATGCTGGACAGCCCGTAGATCAGGCTGCCGAAGGTGACGGCCGAGAGCAGGATGGACAGCACATCGAACGGGGTGGACTTGGGGGTGGTGATGTTCTTCACGAGCGCGGCACCGATCAGCAGCGCGGTCACCGCGATCGGCAGCACGGTCAGGAACATCCACCGCCAGGACAGGTTGGCCAGGATGAACCCCGAGAACGTCGGGCCGATTGCTGGCGCGACGGCGATCACGATCGAGATCAGGCCCATGGTGCGCCCGCGCCGAGAGACCGGCACGAACGTCAGCACTGTGGTCATCAGCAGCGGCAGCATCACCGCGGTGCCGCTGGCCTGGATCACCCGCGCGGCCACCAGTACGCCGAAGACCGGGGCCAGGGCGGCCAGCAGGGTGCCAGCGGTGAACATCGACATTGCCCCGATGAACACCTTGCGGGTGGAGAACCGGGTCAGGATCAGCCCGGTAGTAGGGATGACCACGGCCATGGTGAGCATGAATGCGGTGGTCAGCCACTGCGCAGTAGCTGCGCTGACGGCGAACTCGACCATCAGCCGCGGGATCGCCACACTCATGATCGTCTCGTTCAGGATCATCACGAACGCGGCCACCAGCAGCACTCCGATGACCAGCTTCACCTGGGGGGTGATCGTGGTCTCGGCGTCGGGGGTGTGGGCAGAAGGGGCGCGACGTTCGTCGACACTCATAAGGCAGCTCCTACGGGAATTCTCGGCAGGTGTCCCGGGCCCCCATGACGCCGCCTGCGGCCCCCGGGGAGCCGCTGTGCACACCGTCGAGAAGTGTACGCCTCAGGGGTGAAGGTGGGACTAAGGAATTTCTTGGGTAAACCCGGGACCGGGATCGGACTCATCGGTCCATCCGGCCCCGGCCCGTTGCCAATCCCGACCCCCGCGCCTAGGGCCCCGGCCCCGGCCGCCCCCGGCCCTAGGGAGACATCGCGTGTCGTCATAAGGTGGCGGTATGACCCGTCAAGACGCCCGGGACCGTGTGGTCGATGCCGCTGTGGCGCGTCTGCATCAACGCGGGGTCAGTGTGGCCCTCGATGGGATCAGCCTGGAGGAGGCGATCACCGACTCGGGTGTTTCCCGGGCCACCGCCTACCGCCGCTGGCCCAACCGCACCGAGTTCCTGCGCGAGGTGCTGGTGCGCACTGTGCGAGCTGTGCGCCTGGAGCCGGAGACGAGCGAAGACCTGGAGGCGATCCGTGCAGTGGTCCGGGATCAGGCAGATCACCTGGATACCGAGGCCGGACGACGCACCGTAGTTATCGAGTCCCTGCGGATCGCGACGCAAGCCGATCATCGCCGGCTCGCCACCTCCCGGCAGTGGCGGGACTATCTGGCGCTGCGGGTAACGTGCGAGGGGTTGCCTGATGCGGAGTTGCGCCAGAGCCTCACCCAGGAGCTCGCTGCTGCCGAGAGTGCGTTCGTGCGCCACCGCGCCGAGGTCTATTCCCGCATCCCCGAGGTGCTGGGCTACCGGCTGACCACTCCGGTTCCCGGCGACGAAGGGTTCGTGCTGATGGCCGAGGTGATGGGCGCGTTGATGACCGGACTAATCCTGCACCAGAGCACCGCCGCACAGCCGGCCACTTTCACCGCCCGGGCCTTCGGCTCACAAGTGGCCGCCCAGTGGACCACGGCCTCCTACGCGCTGACGGCAATGTTCCTGACGTACTTGCAGCCGGATCCCGAGGCCGGCCAGCAGTTCCGGATCGAAGAGCTGCTTGGTGGGGAGCCGGGGGAGTAAGCGCCGACGGCACCACTCTGGGCGCAGGCCGCGCATCTCTACGAGATCATCTGGGCCAGTGCCCGCCGCACCTCGTTGAGTTCGTCCTCAGACAGGGTGATCACTGGTGCGTGCCGACGAAACCAGGCGGCACTGCGAGGCTCGAACCAGCGCCTACGCCAACGCTGCGGCCACCGCCTGCTGCGCCGTTGGATACCGGAACTCGAACCCGTCCTCCTGCAGCCGCCGGGGCACCATCTGCTGGTTCGGCAGCAACATCTCCTCGGCCGGCTCACCCATCACCAGGCGCAGCAGCCAGGCGGGCAACCGGAACAGGTGCGGGCGGTGCATCTGTTGAGCGAGGGTACGGGTGACCTCCGCCGACGTCGCCGGTTGTGGCCCGGCGAGGTTCACCGGACCGGACATCTGCGAGGCGGTGAGCAGGTGCACGATGGCCCGGACCTCATCGGCCAGTGCGATCCAGGGCCACTGCTGCCTGCCGGTGCCGATCGTCGACCCTGCCCCCAACCGGGTGGCCAGCAGCAGCGGGCCCAGGGCTCCGCCGTCGGCCATCACCAGGCCGGTACGCACGCACGCAACCCGGGTGGCGTTCCGGGCCGGCGCGGTCGCTGCCTCCCAGCGGGTGCACACCCCGGCGAGGAAACCCTCACCTGCCGGGGAGTCCTCGGTGAGGACCTCACCGGGCCGGTCGCCGTAATAACCGACCGCCGAACCGCTGACCCACACCTGCGGAGGCGTGGGCGCCGCGGCGATCGCGCCCGCAATCGTGCGGGTGACGTCGATCCGGCTGTGGTAGATCTCCCGGCGGTAGTTGCGCGTCCACGGCAGGCGGCCCAGCGGAGCCCCGGACAGGCTGACCACGCCCTGGGCCCACTCGATCGCCGCATCGGGAAGGTAGCCCTCGCCGGGACGCCACTGGTACTCAGTGTCATCGCGTGCCGGACGGCGCACCAGGGCGCGCACCTCGTGTCCATCGGAGCCCAACTCCGATTTCAGGGCGGTGCCGATCAGCCCGGAGGCCCCGGCCAGAAGGATTCTCATCCTCCGACGCTAACGGCCAGTGCGCTTCCCCGCCGCTTGGACGGGTCCGCTCAGGTGCCGCAGTAGGTGATGAACGGAGCGGCGCCGGGGCCGGCGGGTTCGGCGTAGCGTTCCAGGCCAGGGCGCTCGGTGAACGGCCGGGCCACCACGGTCAGCAACTGTTCGAACGGCTCCAGGTCCCCGGCGGTGGCAGCCTCCAGGGCTTCGTCGACCAGGTGGTTGCGCGGGATGTAGAGGGGGTTGGCCGTCGCCATCACCTCGGCGTCCGGCCGGGTGGCGAGCCAGCGCCCGGCCCAGGTATCGAAGGCCGCTTGGGTCTCGGAGGTGGCCGGAACATCGGTGTGCGCTTGGTCACTAGCGTCCGCTGGGTCACTGGGATCCGCCCGATGATCGGTGCCGGTTTGATCACCACCCGCGCGGCCATCGAACAGCTCCCGTACCGGCGCCAGGTCGCCGCGGGCCGCTGCGGTGGTCAGGCGCCGGAAGAAGGTGGTGTAGTCCGCTCCCGAGGAGGTCAAGATCGAGGTGAGGTCATTGACCAGGGCAGCTGCGTCGTCGTCGGGCATCTGCTCTTCTAAACCGAGTTTGGCGCGCATACCGCCTAGCCAGGCAGCGGAGTAGCTCTGGGGGAAGGTGTTCAGCGCGGTAGTGGCCAGGTCGACGGCGTGGTCCTCGTCGGTGCTGAGCAGCGGCAGGAGGGTCTCGGCGAAGCGGGTCAGGTTCCACTGGGCGATGCGGGGCTGATTGCCGTAGGCGTAGCGACCCTGGGCGTCGATGGAGCTGAACACGGTGGCGGGGTCGAAGGCATCCATGAACGCACATGGGCCGTAGTCGATGGACTGCCCGGAGATCGTGGTGTTGTCAGTGTTCATCACCCCGTGCACGAACCCGATCAGCATCCACTTCGCGACCAGCTCGGCCTGGGCGGACAGCACCGCCTCCAGCAGTGCCAAGTAGGGGTTCTCGGCCTGCGCGGCTGCGGGGTGGTGGCGGGTGATGGCGTGATCGGCCAGGCGACGCAGCACCTCGACGTCACCGGTGGCGCGGGCGTACTGGAATGTGCCCACCCGTAGGTGGCTGGCGGCCACCCGGGCCAGCACGGCGCCGGGTAGGGGACGTTCGCGCTGCACCGTAGTGCCGGTGGCGACGACGGCGAGGGAGCGGGTGGTCGGCACGCCGAGAGCGTGTAGCGCCTCGCTGATCAGGTACTCCCGCAGCATCGGGCCCACCGCGGCCAGGCCGTCTCCGCCGCGGGCGAAGGGCGTGGGACCCGAGCCCTTCAGGTGCAGATCGCGCAGCTGGCCGCCCGAGTCGGTGATCTCTCCGAGCAGCAGGGCACGCCCGTCACCCAGGCGCGGGACGTAGGTGCCGAACTGGTGCCCGGCATAACCCTGGGCGACCGGGGTGGCCTGATCGGGTACCTCGTTACCGAGCAGGAACCGGGTGCCGGCCTCGCTACGCAGGAAGTCGAGGTCCAGGCCGAGCTCGGTGGCCAGGTCCTCATTGAGCGCCAGCAGCCGGGGCTCAGGGGCATCGGCGGCCTGCCACGGCACGGCCAGCTCGGGCAGCTCCTGGGCGAAGTTGCCCTGCAGCAGGTGGCCCGGCGCGGCAGTGGTGGTCATGTTTCGACGATACGACGCGAACCCGGTCGTTGTCTGGGTGAGCCCATCAGGTCTGGGTGAGCCCATCAGGCAGCCGATACCGTGGGGACGGTGAGCCTGCACATCGGGATCGATCTGGCCTGGTCCACTCGGGCGCGGACCGGTCTGGCTGCCGTGCACGACGACGGAGCATTGGCGGCTTCGACCAGTGTGGTCACCGACGACGAGATCGATGAGTGGCTGCACGGCCTGGGCGGCCCGGTCAGCACTCCGGTCAGCACTGCGGCGATCGATGCCCCACTGATCGTCACCAACCCCACCGGAATGCGTGAGTGCGAGAAGCTCATCGGTCGGGCGTACGGGCGTTATCAGGCAAGTTGTCACGCCAGTAGCCTTCGGATCGCCTACCTCAACCCACCCCGGGCAGCCGTCCTCGCGGGACGGCATGGCTGGGCCACCGATCCCGCCCAGCGGGGCAGCGCCGAGAGTCCGGTGGCCATCGAGGTCTACCCGCACGCGGCCATGGTCGGCCTGTTCGCACTGGGCCGGACCCTGAAGTACAAAAAGGGGTCAGTCGCGACCCGGCGAGCGGCCATGTTCGAGGTGTTGGACCGGATCGAGGGCCTGGAGCCACTCGCGCTGGCGGCCAACTCTCGGTGGCAGCAGATCCGCCACGCCACTGCCCAAGCAGCGCGCCCCGTGGAGCTGAACCGGATCGAAGATGAGGTCGATGCCATCTTGTGCGCCCACCTGGCGTGGTTGTGGCATCACCGCCCTGGAACACTTCAGGTCTATGGCGACGCCAGTGCTGGGTACATCATTGCTCCGCCACCGCCGGCGCACCCGGCGGCGCACCCGGCG
>Ga0079225_10000308_pt1 | contig 26182 bp, 24 predicted proteins | sample Poulit2012_FD_76344 | JGI IMG/M metagenome (GOLD analysis project Ga0079225, IMG submission 76344) | Agricultural soil microbial communities from Georgia to study Nitrogen management - Poultry litter 2012 | ecosystem: Environmental > Terrestrial > Soil > Agricultural land | place: USA: Georgia... | reverse complement strand
ATGAATGGGCTATTGATTTTTATAAAAAAGAAGGTAGGTTTGAAGATATGAAAGAAATGGAAGAGGCTTTAAAATTAGAAAAAATGGATCAAGATGAAAATAAATAATTGTACATTTGAAAAGAGAAAAAATATAGATATGAATAAAATTATTGCTTTGTTTTTGATAAGTATTTTGATGTTTTCTGCTTGTAAAACAACTAAAGATTTAAAAGAAGAAGAGTCAATGGTGGAGCTAAAAGAAAAAGAATTTTGGTCTGCTGAAAAAATTCTAGAACATGTTTTTACCTATACTACTTTTCAAGGAAAAGCTGATATTCATTTGAAAACAAAAGATTTAGATCAAAATGCTACATTAAATTTACGCATGCAAAAAGATAAGAAAATATGGACTTCAATTGTTGCAATGGGAATCGCTGAAGTGGGAAGAGCATTAGTGAGTCCTGATTCAATTCAAGCATTAACTCGCTTGGATCGAAATGCATTCGTATTGTCTTTTTCAGAAACCAAAGAGAAATTAAATTTACCTTTAGAATTTGAACATATAGAAAATTTATTATTAGGAAATCCAATTTTTACAGATGGAGAAATAAAAAATCGTAAAGTGGATGGAGTATTAAGTATCTTCGATTTAGATAAAGAAGATTATGTACAGACAGTTTATTTTGATCAGAGTAAAAAAGTTATTAAAAAAATTACTTTAAAGAATAATAAAGAGAAATTTTTTGCGGAAATTAATTTAGATAATTATGAAAACATTGGGAGTAATCAAATGTTAGCTTTAGATAAAAATATTTCAATTAAAAATGATAATACTGAAATTGCTGTAACGCTTCGCTTTAAAAGTCATAATTTAAATATTCCTATAGAAACACCATTTTCTATTCCTAAAACTTATACTTTTAAAAATAAACTTTAGAAGTAAAATAAAAAAGAACTTAAAGAGTATGCATAATTTTATAGCGTTGCATTAATACGATTTTTGAATTTAAATGGAACTTTTATTTTTAAGTAATTATGAATTCCAAATAGGAAACAGCATATTTTATTAAGAAACAGTATATCATAATTTAAGATGAAATTCCTTTCTTTAAGCAATAAGCATTTTACTTGATAAAGGTTAGGAATGTTTAAAATTATATATTGTAAAACTACCATTATAATTTCTGTCGTATAATAATAAAAGGTACTCTTCCATTTCTAAAAGAATAAAATATAGGATATATTTCATCTTCGAGCTATAGAAATTTCTTAGAATTATCTTTTGATACTTCTATTTCATGGTTCAAGAAAATATATGGATAAAAATATAATTTGTTCTTATTTTTTCTTTTTAATTTTGATTTAACTCCATTATATGTCATTTTATATAAACCTAAATGCTTTGCTATTTTTAAAATTATAATGAGTAGATTTTAAATTATTAAAATCAGTTAAAAAATATAAGTATTTTCCCTATTTTACTTGCAATTTCTTATCTTAGCTAAAAAATACTATAAAATTTAAAATATGAACAAATCAGGTTTTAATAAAGTGGTAGCGAATGCTGATGAGGCAGTTAAAGATGTTTTTGATGAAGCAACCATAATGTTAGGAGGTTTTGGATTATGCGGAATTCCCGAAAATTCCATTCAAGCTTTAATAAAAAAAGGGGTGAAAAATCTTACTTGTATCTCCAATAATGCAGGAGTGGATGATTTTGGAATTGGTTTAATGTTACAAACAAAGCAAGTTAAAAAAATGATTGCCTCCTATGTGGGTGAAAATGCAGAATTTGAACGTCAATTGTTAAGTGGTGAATTAGAAGTGGAATTAGTGCCACAAGGAACATTAGCTTCTCGTTGTTTAGCTGCAGCTTATGGTTTTCCAGTTATACCTACTCCTGCTGGCGTTGGAACAGAGGTGGCTGAAGGAAAGGAAATTAGAAATTATAATGGAAAAGACTACTTAATGGAAGAAGCCTTTGAGGCTGATTTTTCTATAGTTAAGGCATGGAAAGGAGATACTATGGGTAATATTATTTTTAATAAAACTGCACGTAATTTTAATAGTGTAATGGCAATGGCTGGAAAAATTAATATTGTAGAAGTTGAGGAATTAGTGCAACCTGGTGAGTTAGATCCTAATTTTATTCATGTTCCAGGAATTTACGTTCATAGGATTTTTCAGGGTGAAAATTATGAAAAAAGAATTGAACAAGTAACTACTAGAAAATAAGAGATGAAGTTTTTAATTATAGGACTTGGCAATATTGGTGCTGAATATGATATGACTCGTCATAATATTGGTTTTGATATTGCCGATGTTTTAACTATTAAATATGAGGGGAAATTCACAAATGAACGTTTGGCTTTTCGCTCTCAATTAAAAATAAGAGGAAAACAAGTAATTGTAATAAAACCAACTACTTATATGAATTTAAGTGGACGATCGATGAAGTACTGGATGGATGCAGAAAAAGTTCCCTTAAATCGTTGTTTGGTTTTAGTTGATGATCTGGCATTGCCTGTTGGCAGCATAAGATTAAGAAATAAAGGAGGATCTGCTGGACATAATGGGTTGAGGAATATTGAGGAAGTGCTTAATACAAATCAATACCCTAGATTACGTTTTGGTATAGGTAACGATTTTCCAAAAGGAAGACAAGTAGACTTTGTTTTAGGAAAATGGGATAAAAATGAGCTTCCTATGGTGCAAAATACTATTATTAAATCTGTAGAAGCAATTGAGTCATTTGTACATATTGGATTGGAAAGAACAATGAACTTTTTTAATACCAAATAATTTGTAAAATTTAAGCTCTGTGTAGATGAAGAAAATACAATCATATTTCTGTTTAATACTTTTTTTGTATTGCTTTAAAGGGGTACATTTTGAATCGCATGCACAGGCTAGATTAGAAACTTTTGGAAAAAATAAAATCCAGTATAGAGATTTTGACTGGAAGATTATAGAATCAGAAGATTTTATTGTCTATTATTATGATAGATCAGGTAGAGAATTAGCACGTTACGTATCAGAACAGGCAGAAAATGATTTGTTGAAAATTCAAAGAGAATTAGGTGTTCTCTTGCAGGAACCTTTGCATATTTTTATTTATAATCATTTTAGAGACTATCATCAATCTAATTTAGGATATAAAGTAGAACATCAGGTTGCACAGTTTAATTCTGAAGAGGAAATACGTTTAGAAGCAAACAAATTATCAGTTTTTTATAATGGAAATTATGAATCGTTTAAAACGCAATTAAGAAAGGGGTTTGCAAAATTATATTTTAATGATATAATATTTAGGGGAAATCCTTTGACAAATAAAAGTGATTTGAACGAAAATGATTTGCCTTATTGGTTAAGTGAAGGATTTATTCATTTTATTGTGGATGAATGGACATCTAAAGATGAATCATTTTTACGTAATTATTTAAATGGTTTTGCTATAGATTCTTCAAAATATTATCAAGTCTTTGATGCATTAATCTGGGATAATCCTGAATTTGTTGGGAAAATGTTCTGGAAATATATGTTTGAAGAGCAAAAAATAGAAAAAATTCATAGTTTCTTAGAAGTTGCAAATACAAAAGGAAATCTTTATAAAGCAAGTAAAGAAGTTTTAGAAATAAAATTAAAAAAGTTATTTTCTGAAATAGTTTTTAAAAATATTCAACGTATAGAGAATGGAAATTTATATGAAAATGATAGATCCTTATTAATAAGTATAGCAAAAAATCATTCCAATGAAGAAATACGTTCTTTAAAAGTTTCTCCTAGAGGTTCCGATATTGCATATACCGTTTGGAGAGAAGGGGAGTACGAAGTAGTAATTCAAAAAGTAGATGCTAAAAACCCAAAAGAAGCTCGTTCTTCTATTTTAAAAGGAGGTAGAAAGAATTTAACTGAACAGGGAGATCCTGATTATCCTTTAATTGCTTGGAGTAATAATGGATTTAAATTGGGAATGGTTTATGAAAAAAATGGAAGAGTGCATTTACGAATTTATGATGCTATAAAAGCACAAATCCAAAATTATATTATTCCCAAATCACGTTTTGATAGAGTAACAGGTTTTACCTTTATGGAAGACGATAGGCAACTACTTTTCTCAGCTATTAAAAATGGACAAAGTGATTTATTTGGTATGACATTAAGAGGTTTTAGAATTGAGCAACTTACAGATGATGCATGGGACGATCATAGTCCTGTTTATGTTTCTGGAGGATCTAGAAAAGGAATTGTTTTTTTAAGTAATAGAACAGAACCTTTTATGAATATTCAACCTCTACCAAATGAATTGACAAAAGGTAGAACACAAGCTTTCTTTTATAATACTACAACAAAGAGCAATGAATTATTGCAATTAACTAAAGAAGAGTATGGGCTTGTTGAAGAAGTAATACCTTATGGTCCTGACCATTTTGCTTTTCTATCAGATAAAGCAGGAATTAAAAATAGATATTTAGTTTATTTCTCAAGAAATGCCGAGAATAGAGATACTGCCTTCACAATTCCACATACTTTTTATAGTTCCGATATTTTAAGCCATAACTATAATGCAGCTAGTAAAGGCATTGCTGAGGTAATTGCAAGTAAAGATTCTTTTCATTTTTATTTTCAAAAAATCGACTATCCTGAAAAAGATAGAGAAAGAAATTGGAAAGATAATGCTACTGAAGATTATGTTTATATTAAAAATCAAAGAGATTTAAACAAAGAGCGACCTTTTCCTTTTTTAAAAGGAACATTCGAGAATGTACGCAACCTTAAGCATATTGTTGAAACAGGAGATTATTATCACATTAATAAGAGTGAGAACAGACAATTTCATGAAGATAAAGAACTGAATTCATGGAAAAAGCGCGAGGAAAAAGCCTTGGCTGAGAATAAAGAAATAATCTTTGTTGACAGCACCTATATTAAAATTAGACCTTTTACTTATTTACCCAATTTTAAAACTTTTCAAGTAGGAGTTCGTTTCGATTATGCTAATCTTTTCACTAGATATCAATCTTATAACTTTCAAGCTGGTCAATATCGACCTCCTATTTTATCAGGGATAATAATTGCGGAATTGTTTGATGCATTAGAAGATTATCGAATAAATGCAGGCTTGCAATTGGGAGCAAATCTGAGTGATTATACCGCTTTTTTAGAATATGAAAACTATAAGAGGAGAATAGATTGGTCTGTTCAATTAATGCGACAAGAAAATAAGGAGCAATATAATTTTTTAATTGATCCTAGTTCACCAGCTATAAGTTTGCCAGGGAAGATAAATAGCACTTTTTTGCAAGCTAAAGGACGTTATCCATTTAATGCTGTACAGGCTTTACAATTTGAAGCAGGCTTGAGACATGATGAAATGTTGATTAAGGCAGATCGTCCTTTGGGATTATTGTTACCTAATGCAGAGAGTTATTATTTTTTAAGTCGATTGGAGTTTATACAAGATAATACCATTAATCCCGCAATAAATATTTGGAAAGGAATGCGTTTTAAATTATTTGGAGATTATTTCCTTCCCTTATACACAAATGATGAAATTTATACTTTGCCTAATCAAGGTGATAAGAACGGAGCCAAGGGAGGTTTTTATAATTTAGGTTTAGATTTTAGATATTATCAAGGTATTTATAGAAATTCAATTGCGGCATTTAGAGTTGCAAGCGCACACGCATTTGGTAAACAAAAAATTATGTATCAAATGGGTGGAGTTGAAAATCAAATAAATGGAAGTCCAAATTTAAGTTTGCCTCCTTCCGGGAAAAATTATTATGCTTTCCAGAGTTTAGCTACTAATATGAGAGGATATTCAATCAATAGTAGAAATGGTAATAGCTATATTGTTTTGAATGCAGAATTAAGAATCCCAATAATAACTACTTTTACTAATTGGCAAACAGAATCGGGATTCTTTAAGAACTTACAGACAGTATTATTTTTTGATGCTGGTAATGCTTGGGAAGGTCTAATCCCTAATGCAGAGAATTTGTCGCGAGATTATCATTTTACATGGCCTTCAGGACAAAGACTCCCCTCAGTAGATGTTAAAATACCAAACTCTGACGATCAAGGTTTAGCAATGGCATTTGGTGGAGGTTTACGCACGAAATTATTAGGATATTTCCTAAGAGTTGATGTGGCTTATAATATACGCAAAGAATGGGGATTTCATATTTCTATAGGAACCGATTTTTAATTTCTGAATATAACTTCTGGAACAATCATGCTAGGGAATTGATTATTTATTTTTTTAATCATTTCTTGTGCTTCTTGTCTGTTTTTAAAATTACCTACACGCACTCTAAAATTAGGTTTAGAATAAATTAAATAAGCTGGGGTAGTGGGATGGTTTCGTAGAAATTGATTCCTTATGCTTTCTGCTTCCTGACGATTATTTCCATTGTAAATTTGGACTCTGTATCCTCGCATTCTTGTTGAGAGAACTTTGGGTTTTTGCATTAACTTCTCTATTCGTTCATCCATTATTATATAGGAATGAATACTATCAGAAAGTATGTTTTCATCCATGTTTTTTATGGAATCTTGAATGGATTTTTCTTGAGCATGCAAAATGGGATTATTTGCAGTTGTTATACTTATTATTAAAAATAATAGTATTAATATAATAGGAAAGTTTTTTGTCATGGGGTAATTTTATTTTCTATAATCTTGTATTTTTAAAGGTTTTCTAGAATCATTTTTATATAAATTCTTATGAAAATCAACTGTATTTTGAATAATAACTTCTGGTTTTAATTTTAAAATATGTTGCAATCTTTCTGTAATTTGTTTTTGCAGTTTTTCATTAAAATATTTTGCATCTAAATATATTTTAAAATCATCTAAGCCGTAATTGTTTGTAAATATTTTAATATAGTAGTATTGAGCAGCATTAAAAGATTGAAAAATAGGGTCAATATCTTGAGGAAATAAAGTCGTTCCTTTTATTTTTAATCGTTGATTTTTTCTATAAACTACTGATCGAATCCTTGGACTTGTACGCCCGCAAGAGCAGATTTCTTTATCCAGTTTTACCATATCTCCAGTTGCATAGCGTAATAAAGGAAAACCTTCTATTCCTAAAGGTGTGATAACTAATTCGCCAATTTCACCATCGTTTACCTCTTCTCCGTTTTCATCCAAACACTCTATATAAATAAGAGCTGCATGTTGATGTGAACCATTATGCATTTTACAATCTGTAAATGCTGTTTGCATTTCTGTGGAAGCATAGGTTGAAAAAAGTTCTATAAAATCATGCTTTTTTAAGTAATTTAATAAAGGAAGATTATTACCAAAGCCATCTTTTAAATTTTCTCCAATTGCTAATACTTTTAATGGAAATTCTTGATAGTAGTCAGCAATATTGTGGTTTTCAAGTAAATATAATAAAAAAGAAGGAACAGCAACTATAGCTTCAGGACGAAATTGCTTCAATAAATTTACTTGTTTGAAGCTTTGTCCAGGACCAGATCGAAGCATACAAGCTTCTATATTCTGGCCTCCTTGATAGTAAGCCATTCCTGCCATAAATAATTTATCTAAAGTGAGCATCAATTGTATTTTTGGATTTCTTCCTAATTCCATTTTTTTGAAACTCAAAGCTTCATTTTTAGCTAAACGGTTTAGATCATTTTTACTTTGATAAATATATATTGGCGTACCTTCTGTTCCTGAAGTAGAGGTGATTTCTCTAATTTCAGAAATTGGTACTGCTATAAATGCATTATTTTCCTTTTGTATGTCTTGCTTATATGTAATGGGCATGGATTTAAATACTTCTAGCCAATTAGAAGCATGTAAATCAAATTCTTTCCAGTATTTTTTATAAAAAGAACTGGATTGTATAGTATATTTTACCTGTTGAAATAAAAGGTCTTCTTGTTTTTTCTGCCTTTCATTAATAGGTAAAAAATCGAATTGGTATAAAATATCTAAATTTAAATTGCTCACAAAAACAAAGATACATTCTGTAAGCAAATTTTAGAAAGTATTTAATTAAAAATTATAAGATTGGCCACTCTCCTTGTCCTTGACGAATTAATTGCGGTTCATCTTGTGTACAATCTACAACAGTAGAAGGAGTCATATTACCAATACCACTATCAATGATAATATCAACTTGTTTATGAAATAAATCGTAAATTATTTCGGGATCAGTGTAATAAGATACATGTTCTTCATCTTGCATAGGTAAAGAAGTACTCATAAGAGGATTCCCTAATTTTCTTACAATTTCTTGTGATATAATATGATCTGGAACTCTCAAACCAACAGTGTCTTTTTTGGATTGTATTATTTTAGGAGTTTCTTTGGAAGCGGGTAATATAAAAGTATAGGGCCCAGGAAGAGCTGCTTTTAAAATCCTAAATGTAGGATTAGATAAATTTCTTGCAAATGTACTTAAATGACTTAAATCTTCACAAATAAAAGAAAGATTAGCCTTTTTAGGATCTAATCCTTTAATTCTACAGATTCGTTCTACAGCTTTTTTATTGTAAATGTCGCAACCGATACCATAAATAGTATCTGTTGGATAAATAATTATACCTCCATTTTTTAAACATTCAATTACTGTATCTAAATGTCTTTTTTGAGGATTCTCAGGGTGAATTTTTAATAACATAATTTAATTTATATTCTTTTTCTTTTGATGTAATCTTTTTAATTTATTTTTATCTGCTGGCCATAAAATTAAACGTAATGTAGTATCATTAGTAAAATAACTTATTGCCCAATTTATAAAGATAACTAATTTATTTTTAACACTTAAAATTAACATTAAATGTAAGAACATCCATGTTAACCATGCAAATGCTCCTTTAAAACTCCATTTAGGTAAATCTACAACTGCTTTTCTTTTTCCAACAGTTGCCATTGATCCTGGATCTTTATATTCAAATTGTTTCCATTTTTCTAAATTATCACCGTATTTATTAATGTTTTTTGCTAAATTTTTAGCTTGATTAATAGCTACATTTGCAACTTGAGGATGACCATGTGGAAATAAAGGAGTTTCCATATAAGCAATATCTCCTATGGCGAAAATATTAGAATAGCTATCTACCTGATTGTATCGATTAACCTTCAAACGATTCCCTCTTTGTATTAAAGAAGTGTCAAAACCTTCTGGTAAGTTTCCTTTTACACCTGCTGACCAAATTAAATTATCAGAAAGTATTGTTTCTCCTGTACTCAATGTTATACATTTTCCATCATAAGCATCTACCGTAACATTTGTTTTTACGTGCACTCCTAATTGTTCCAAGTATTTTTGAGCTATTTCTTTTGATTTCGGTCGCATAGCATTCAAAACATTTGGGCTACCTTCAATTAAATATATATTGAGTTTTTCAAAATCCATATCGGGATAATCTTTAGGCAAAATATTCTTTTTTAACTCTGCCAGAGCTCCTGCTAATTCAACCCCAGTTGGACCTCCACCAACAATAACCATATTCATTAAACTTTCTAATTCTTCTGGTGTAGCAACTAAGGCATCTTCAAAATTCAATAATAATCTATTTCTTAATGTTAAAGCCTCTGCAGTACTTTTCATAGGAAATGCTTTAGATGCAATTTCCTCATTGCCAAAAAAATTGGTCGTGCATCCTGTTGCTAAAACTAGAAAATCGTATTGATATATTCCAGCTTCTGTAACAACTTCTTGATTTTGAGTATCTATAGATTTAACCTCGGCTAAACGAATAGATACATTTTTCTGCTTTTGAAAAACTTTTCTTAATGGAAAGGAAATACTACTAGGCTCTATGCGACCAGTTGCTACTTGATAAAATAAAGGTTGAAATTGATGGAAATTAAATTTATCAATTAGCGTAATATGGATTTTATCATTGTTCTTACTTAATTGTTTTGCAAATTGAAGACCGGCAAATCCTGCTCCAACTATTAGTACTTCTTTCATAGAATTCTTTTACGGTATTAACATGGATTTTATAAAAATGTTTTATTTAAAATTAATGAAGATATTGCAATAGGTAAAATCATTTTTATTATAAGGGTATATTGATTTATTATTATCACATTTAATTTAGCTTAATTAATAATAAAAAGGTAGATTCTTCTTATATTTGTTGAAGAAATATTTTTTTATGCTGCGTTATATATTCATTCTTCTATTCCTTGTTTATTCTAATGGCTTATTTGCACAAGATGTGTTTTATTCTGATTCTATTAAAATAGATTTAAATAGAAATGATTTTGAATTATTTGCGCTTGAAGAGTATAATTACTTATTTTCTTTTCAAGATCGTAAACCAAGCATTAGAATTTATGATTCTAAACTAAAATGGAAAAAGGATGTGGATTTGGATTTTTTAGAAGGAACAATTTTGGATTATTATTTTATCCCTAAACAAGAGCATATTTATAGCATTTGGATTTTGAAAAATAAACAGAATTTTAATCTTAAAGTAGCTATATTGACTAAAGAAGGCAAATTAGAATCAACGCAAGAGTATCGTTTAAATCATTTGGAAAATACCGATTGGAGAAATAGTATAGTCTTTAAAAATATTAATCAAAATAAAGAGTTTTTTTATTTCAGTCTTTCAAATCAAAGAACAAATACTTTATTTCTACATAGAGTACATTTAGAGAAGCACTATTTAGATCAATTTAAAATACCTTTAGAGGATGGAGAATTAAGAAATATGGAAGAGAATATTATTGTTAATAATAAAGGTCTTTTATGGTATGGCTTGACAAAAACTAATAAATGGAATCCAGTTCCCAAAGAGCATCACTTTATTCAGTGGGAAAATAAAGCTTCGGATATTGAAATATTTAAAAAAATTGATTCTAGAGATTATTTAGGTGCTCAAACTGTTTATTATGATGAAGAGCTGAATGACTTTGTTTTAATTAAAATTAAATCCAGCAAAGAAAATAATTTACCAGAATATATTAGCATTGAGTATTTTAAGGAAGAAAATGCAACCTTGGATAATACTATTCAAATTCAAAATCATATATTGGAGAGTATTTCCTATAAGTACAAAAAGTATGATTTATATGACTTCATAATTAAAGATGTATATAAAACTAAAAACAAGGGGTTTTATATTGGATTAGAATTGGAAACTATAGTTCAAAAAACTTATACTTCACCTAGCATGATTGGTTTTGCTGTCAATACTTTTCAGACAAGAAGAAGCCAACAATACATTTATGGAGAATATATAGCAATCCAAAACTCAGATGATGCGTATTATAGTTGGCAAAAAATACTGAATAAAAGCCAAATTTCGGAAAATGATTATGGAGTATTTTCCTCCTTTTATTCTTTAAATACTGGCGAGCAAAACTTATTGTTTTTTAATGATTTAAATCCAAATAAGAATACTATCCAATTGGCTGTGTTTAGGAAGTCAGGAGAATTGATTTATGGTAAAGTTCCACAATCAAAAGTGAGAGATAACTATATTTTTATTCCTTCAAAGAGCTTAAAAATCCATGATAGAGCAGTATTGTTACCTGTAGTCTACTCTAAAAATTTTATTGGTATTGTAAAATTATCTTTTTAAAATATAAATTTATGCCAATTTTTTCATGGTTTGCATCGTCTATGAATCTAAGGTTATAAAATAAACATTTTGTTTTTTTAAAAAATGTATTACTTTTAGATGTTTAAAAATTAAATTATGAAACAAATTAGATTTGCTGCAAGCTTATTAGCTGCTTCCTCCATGCTTTTTATGTATTCTTGTAAAAAAGACAAAAGCCCTGAACCTGAACCAGAACCACCTGCATATGTTGGTGTTTGGGATGCAGAAAAGGCAGAAATTATCATCTCTCTTCAAGGTAATGAATTTCAAAGAGAAGAACCAACCTTTGAAAGTGGCGAATATGTATTAAATATTAGAGAAGACGGTACTTTAACCATGGAAAATAATAGTGAAAATGAAGCTGACGCTCCAGAAATTATTGAATATGCCGTTATTAATGATCATACTATATCCTTTCCATTTAATGCAGGAGTTGAAGGTGTAGATGTTGCAGGTGAAGCTACTTTCACAGTACAAGAAGGCGAGAATAAAAATGCAACAATGCATTTTGAAGATCAAATCCAATTCCAAGGAATGCCTTTAGATATTGATGCAACTTTCTATTTTTTGAAAAAATAAGATTATAATAATTTGTACTGACAAAAAGATGGCTGTCTCCATATAGGAGATGGCCTCTTTTTTTATAGGATATAAAATAAAACCTTAGCTTTGTACTTTATTTCGAATCAGTTATGAAAAAGACTAAGAATAGTTTTTATGATGTATTAATTATTGGAGGAGGTGCTGCTGGATTTTTTGCAGCTATAAATACTAAATTACATTATCCAGAAAAAACTGTGGCAATATTAGAAAAGACTAATAAGGTTCTAAGCAAAGTGAAGATTAGTGGTGGAGGAAGATGTAATGTTACGCATGCTTGTAGTAATATTTCAGAAATGATAAAAGCCTATCCAAGAGGTAAGAATTTTCTTAAAAAATCATTTCATCAGTTTTTTACTCATGATCTTATAGAATGGTTTGCTTTGCGAAATATACGCTTAAAAACAGAAAATGACGGGCGTATGTTTCCAGTCACAGACTCTTCACAGACTATAATTGATTGTTTTCTACAAGAATGTGAAAAACTTGCAATTCCTATTTTACTTCAAAAAGATATCCATATAATTAATAAGAAATCAGGAATATTTGAAATAAATACAAAAGAAAATGAAGTGTTTAATTCTGAATTTCTTATCCTTTGTTCTGGGGGGTATCCTAACCAAAGTAATTATTCTTGGATTAAAAATATAGGTAAGGAAATTGAAGAGCCTTATCCGTCTTTGTTTACTTTTAATCTTCCAAAACATCCAATAACAAAATTAATGGGCCTAAGTGTCGAAAATGTCATTGTGGAAATTCCAATAGCAAAATTAAAACAAGGAGGACCTCTTCTTATTACACATTGGGGAATGAGTGGTCCCGCTATTATAAAATCTAGTGCTTGGGGAGCTAAGAAGTTGAAAGAATGTAATTATAAATTTGATTATATTATAAATTTTCTTCCAGATTTTCATCCTGATAAACTAGGTAATTATTTTATGCAAGAAAAGGAGAATTGGTCCAAAAAATCAATGCAAAGTAAAATGTTTAAAGAAATACCGCAAAGATTGTGGAATTACTTTTTACAAGAAGCAAATTTGCTTGAAAAAAACTGGGCGGATGCAAATAAAAAACAATTATTTCATTTGGCTCGTTTATTAACGAAAAATGTTTTCTCTGCAAATGGTAAAACGACGTTTAAAGAGGAGTTTGTAACCGCAGGAGGTATAATCACATCTGAAGTTAACCCACATAGTTTGGAAAGTAATACAATTAAAAATCTCTATTTTGCAGGTGAATGCTTAAATATTGATGGAATTACTGGAGGTTTTAACTTTCAGGCTGCATGGACTACTGCATTTATAGCTAGTAAATTGGGAAAGAAATAAAAGAATATAGTTAAAAAAATAAGATGAAGATCCAATTAAAATCCCCATCTTATTTATATTACAATGCTAAAATTACTTTAAATATAACTTTTCATTACTAATTATACCTGTTTCATTTATCAGTTTTATATAATAAAAACCTTCTTTAAGCTTATAGGAGGAAAAATCAATTTTCATTTCTTCATTTTTATTTAATGTAATATTATTTACCTCAAAAACTAATTGTCCTATAATATTATATATTCGTAGATTCCCCTTGAAATTAGAATTGGAGTTAAGTATGAAAAATTCTTTCGCTGGGTTAGGGTATATACTTGATTCTAAATTGCTATTATCATTTAAAATAGCATTTTCTATAGTTGAATAGGTGTAAGTTGCATCATTATCTACCATTTTTAAACGATAATAGTATTTTATATTATTTGTGATGTTATTATCGGTATAGTTGTACTTTTTATTTTTCGCAAGTGTATTAACTTTTGAAATTTTTTCAAAGTTTTTGGCATCTGTACTTCTCTCTATTTCAAAATACGAAAAGTTTTCACTACTTCCTACTTCCCAGTTCAAATTAATATGTTTTTCTTTATTATTAGCTGTCGCTTTAAAGTTTTTTAATTCAATTGGAAGAGGCTGTTTAAGAATTACAGTAAAATCTTTTATTTGTCCATATTGAATATTGGAACCGCAAGGATTAGGGTCGGTGATACTTACAAAATCAGCCCAAACTCTCAAACGTAATGGGGTATTTAATGGAGTAGTATTAGGGATAATGTCCATCACGTCATTAAGAGTACCTGGAGATACATTGTTTTGTGAAAATAGTAATTCTGAATTATCAAAGCTTCCATCATTATTTAAATCTAACCAAACGCGAATATTTTGATCGTTCGCGTTAGTATTTATTTCAATTGGGTATGCCACTTCTCTTTCTAATTCAATTACTGTATAAGCACTTTGTAAACAAGTACTTTCTGTATAGTCAATATAATATTCTTGATCTTGAGTATAGTTACCACCATTGAAAGTCCAATCGTTTATTTTAATATATGATGCACCCATTCCATAAGGATTTCCTAACTCGAAATTGCTTGGATTTGGTACACAAGAGTTAACTATGGGAGGTGGCGTTGGGCCAGAATTGCTTCCAGGTGGAAGACCTCCTAGAGAATTTAACAAACTTCCTCGCATTGTAGTTAATGCCAATACAGCTCGGTCCTTTTGTTCTAGCGTAAAGCGATCGGGACAGGTAGTGTAGTTCATAATATTTCTAACTGTAGCATCTTCCCAAGCTGTATTTGTACAAGGATTTATTCCAGAAGGACAGCCTGAAGTTTGGTTATGAGCTTGTGTATCACAAATTCTATCTCCTGTAGTTGCACAATCTCCAGTTACACAACCTTCATTAAAAGTATGTAATAAATTAAAAGCATGTCCTAATTCGTGTGGTAATGTACTCGATCCTTCACTATTAAATGCTTCCATGATAACTGTACCGTCTAAATGTGCTGGCGCTCCAGGTAAATATGCGAAGCCAGCAACACCACTTCCTGGAACGTAGCCATCCCAACCATCGATTTTATTTACTACCCAAATATTATAGTAACTAGATGGGTCCCATGAAGGAATTGAGCTTTTAAGTAGTTCTTGACTGATTCCGTTACTTGATGCCCTTTTTATTCCATAGTTATTATATAAAGCACCATTCGTTGCATTTAATTCATTTAAAATATTAACTCTATTAATTCCATTAGTTGGATTGCAATTAGGATCTCTTTGTGCTAATACAAAGCGAATTGGAATGTCTACCCCTCCATTATTTTGATCTGGATAAGCCGACCAAGTAGCAGCAAATGTTGCATTTAAATATGCTACCACGTCTTCAATCTTTTGAACTGAAGGATTGTAATTACTGCCGACTGCTTGACCCGTATGAGCTATATGAAAAACTAAAGGAATTTCATAAATAGTTGAATTAAATAAGGTACTCTCCTCAACATTTTTAAGTTGGGATATTTCTTTTTGTTTTGCCACCCACAAGCGCTCAAATACTTCTTGTTGTGCTATGAAAGCGGGATCTTTCATTTGTTCTTCAATTATCCCGTCTGTGCCACAAAGTATATCTTGTGCTTTTATTGTTTGGCTAATAAAAAATAATACAATGAGATGTAGCCAAAAGAAAAACTGCTTTTGCATAATAGAAATTGTTTTGTTTTGGCTAAATATAGATAGCATTAATTTCAAAGTAAAGAAAAAAAGAGATTTTTTTTACATTTATTTATGTTTTTTTTAAAACCGTGTTTTATGCGTTTCTCTTTTTGATAAGCAAATAAGTGAAAAAACTAAAAATAATAAAATAGAAAAAGCTTGCTATTACATAGGAAAAATCAACAGTTGTTTCTTTAAATATTGATCCTTCAGTTAAGTATTGTACCAAATCAAATTTAGGTAAATTAATTATATTACCATTTGATTTTAATGGTAAATAGTTACTTAGAGCTTCTATGTGATTATTATCGGAAACTGTAAGTTTTCTAAAAACAAATTCTATAATTTGTATAATTCCTTCTAAAATATTCCAAACAAATAAGCTTAGGATAGCAAAAATACTTCTTTTAAATAGAAAAGCTAATAATAATGCTATGGAAATAAAGCCTAAATATTCAATAAATAATGCAAATATATAGGAACTGTTAACAAGAATACCTGTCATTGGATTATATATCGATGCGACAATAAAAATCATTATTCCAACAATAAAAGCTGAAATAAGACTTAAAAGAACAGCACTTAGCCATTTTGAAAAAAAGAACTCTTTTTTGCTAAAGCCATCAATAATGTTTTGCTTATAAGTACCATGATTAAATTCCATAGTAACATTGCTAATAACAATAATAGCTAAGAGTAATTTCCCAAAACTCATAATATAAGCAATATTATTCCAAATAAATGGGGTATTAAATAGTCCAAATTGAATTAAATCAATATTTTCTCCATTAATACTTGGTTTAATATAAGGCATGAAAAGTATAATTCCCATTATCATTAAAAAGTATAATGAGTAAAAAATGCGGTTTGCTTTATGAAAAAATATCTTTTTCCACTCAATTTTTAATAATCTATACATGATTTTTAGTGTTTTTTAATAAGTGAAAAAATTGTCTTTCCAAATTAGCATTTTTTAATACTAAATGGCTTAATATAATACCTTTCTCAAAAAAATATTTATTGATTTCCTCAGGGCTGATTTCTTCTTTAATTTCAGCTATCAGTTTATCCTTTTGTATAGCCACTTCTTTAAATAAATTTGATTTTTGCACCACAAGAAGTAATTTGTTTAAATCATTAGAAGATAATTCGATAATCTGCTCTTCATTACCTATTTCTTTTACACTACCATTATATAACACTGAACCTTTATTTAAAACAACTACATGACTACATATTTTTTCCACCTCATCAAGCAAGTGACTAGCCATAATAATAGTAGTGCCATTAGCAGCAATTCTTTGTATTATTTGTCGAATTTGAATAATACCTTCAGGGTCTAATCCATTTGTTGGTTCATCTAAAATTAATACCTTTGGATTGTTCAACATTGCTGCAGCTATAGCTAATCTTTGCTTCATTCCTAAAGAATAGTTTTTAAATAAATCATCTTTCCTTTTTTCTAATCCTACAAGTTCTAAAACTGGGGTAATATTTTTATAAGAAGTGTTTTTTATATCTGAAACTAATTTTAAATTTTGATTTGCAGACAAATAAGGATAAAACTTCGGACTTTCTATAATAGCACCAATTTGCTTAATAGTTTCCTCATGCTTATCAGAATTAAACCATTTCCAAGTTCCAAAACTCGGATTAACTACTCTTAATAACATACCTAAAGTAGTTGATTTTCCACTTCCATTGGGGCCTAATAATCCATAAATATTACCTTTTTCTACAATGAGATTTAGATTCTTTACTGCTTGAATTTTACCGTAATTTTTACTTAAGTTTTCAGTTTGTAAAACAATATTCATATTGTTACTTTTATTATTGAAATAAAGATAAGTTTTAAATTCATTTTTTGAAACAAAAAAGGCTGACCTTTTATAAGATCAACCTTTTGTTATGATATTTTTTTTAATATATTAAGCTTAAAACTTTAAAGTAATTCCTGCTTGTAAATAAGTTAAACCATCGTAACCTGATTCTAAATGAGCCCCAAATCCGTCTGAAAAATACCATCTTGCTCCAACTTTTACAGGTAAGTTCCATTTAAGTGAAGTATTATTATTAGAATTATTATCATTTGGCCAGTTCTCTTGAATTACTCTAAAGGAGAATCCAGTACCTGCAAAAACATCTAATTTGGAAACAGGAATTAATTTATTAAAATGATAATATCCCATAACACCACTACCAAAAGTGAATTCATTTAGATTATAAATATGATTTTGGCCGTAATTGTAACGTACATATCGAGGAGCAATATAAGCACCAATGCCTACCTCGTCCATTATTCCGATTTCATATCGTAAATATACTGGACCAATAGGAACTCTTGAATAACCATAAATTAATCCGCTAGCCCAGTTAGCATTTGCTAATCCATAATCTAGTGTAATTAAAGATGCCCCTTTTTCAAATGAGCCACTATTTCTTTCTTTGTAAGATTGGCTATAAAACCCCTGTGCTTGACTGGTGTTGGTAAATAGTAGCAGTCCTGCTGCTAAAGCGAAAATAGATAAAATTTTACTTTTCATTGTTCTTTTGTTTTGTTTAAAGTGATAAATATTTATATCTGCAATTATACAACATTTAATTAAAATATTATAAAAATGTGTGTTTTTTAAATTTATATATAGATAGTTTACAGAAAATGCATGAGAATTGTTGTATAGCAATAAGGGAATTTATATTTTTAAAAAAAATCAGAAATTTCTTTCTAAATTAAGTATCTTTAGTTTTTGAAAAAAGAAAAATAGTTATGACAAAGTGGGAACAATTGCAAGCCGCTATTTTAGAGGCAAGAAAAGCAGGCGATAAATGGAAAGTTAAGGTATTATCTACTATGAAAGGAGAAGTAGAGAATTATTTGAAAAACGAAAAATCAAAAAATGTAGATGATTTTATTGAATCCTACGCATTGAAAAGTAAAAAGAATTTAGAAGAATATAAGCCTGCTAATTATCAAGAAGAAATAGAATTGTTGGAAATATATATGCCTAGACCAATTCGCCCTGAAGAAATACAAGCTTTTATTGAACAATTACACAAAGAAGGTGTTGATAAAAGACAGTGGATGGGTAGAGTAATGCGAAATTTCAAGGGATTAGATCCAAAATTAGTACAGGGTTTAATAAAAGAATTTAATAACTGATTAATAATGGCAAGAGAATATTTTTTTGAAAAACATAATCAACAATATGGCCCTGTTTCACTCGCTGATATGATTGAATCAGGAATAACAGAAGATAACTATATCTGGTATGAAGGTTTAGATGATTGGATAGAAGCTAGAGAAGATCCAAAAGTATTGGAAAAAATAAGAGAATTCAAAGCTTTAAATCCTCCACCTTTTGGAATTGCTAATCGATTTAGAAATGACCCGCCACAACAAGAAGATTATTCTGCAGGTAAAGTAATGCCCCCTACAAATCTTGTATTAGGTATTATATCCTTACTCATTGGTTGTTGGCCATTAGGAATAGTAGCGATTTACTTCGCATCTCAAGTGAAAAAACTATTTTTAAATGGTGAATATGCTAAAGCAATAATGTATTCTAATAGAGCAAGAAATATATCTATAGTATCAATTGCAATTGGACTTATTTTTGGACTAATATATTTTATTTTAATTTCTACTGGCGTTGTTGATATAGATGCCCTTCAGCAATTATAAAGAAAATGTGCATTTTTAGAATTTTTCATAAAATTTCAAATTTTATGAAAAATTCTAATTTTGTATATTGTTATATTGTAGATGTATTAATAACTCTATTGTATATCTTTATATTTTTTATCTCTCCATTCCAAACATACCGCCCTGATTTCTTCATTAATTGGAGGATTTATTTTACATATTTTTATTTGTAGGCTAATAAATGGATATTTTTCATAAATTTTATTTTTGATTGCTTCTAAACATTCTTCTAAAGTATCGAAACCTTTGTTTAATTCATTTTTCAATAATTTAATGACTTGTACATAGTCCAAATATTTTATAGAAGGTGGGAGATAAACGTATTGTAAATAACAATCAATTTGAATAGTATTTTTTAAAATTTTTTCTTCTTTATAGATACCAATTGGAACAAAAAAACGAGCATTTTCAATAGAAATTGTATACATAAAACAAAATTGCGAAGTATTTAAAGATATACTTCGCAATTTACTATTTTTCGTGGAATTATTTATTGATTATTTTGCAGCATCATAGTTTTTGCTTACTTCTTCCCAATTAATTACGTTCCACACTGCATTTAAATAATCAGGTCTTTTGTTTTGATATTTTAAATAATATGCGTGCTCCCAAACATCAATTCCTAAGATTGGAGTACCTTGAACTTCTGCTACGTCCATTAATGGATTGTCTTGATTTGGCGTAGACGTAACTTCTAAAGCACCATCTTTAACAATTAACCAAGCCCAACCACTACCAAAACGTGTTGCTCCAGCTTGACTTAATTTTTCTTTTAAGCCATCCATTCCACCAAATTTTTCATCAATAGCTTTTTGTAAATCAGCAGAAGGTGAAGTGGATTTATCTGTTAAGATATTCCAGAATAAGCGGTGGTTATAATGACCGCCACCATTATTACGAATTGCTGTATTGTATTTACTAATATTTGCCATTAAATCTTCTAAAGATTTGCTCGCAGCATCTGCATTCTCTTCTAATGCTTTATTTAGGTTGTTTACATATCCTTGATGATGTTTTCCATGGTGAATTTCCATAGTTTCTTTATCAATATGTGGTTCTAATGCTGCCGAATCATAAGGCAATGGATCTAATTTATATGTCATAATTTTAAATTTTTAATGCTACAAATTTACTAAATAAAAACCATTTCAACAATATTGCTTTTGTTTTCATTGGAAAGCTCTATAGATTTATAAAAATTGCTTATATTTTTTATTATAGTTTAGAAGCATGGATTCTCAATAGTTTACGATCTTTTTTCTGAATACGCATTGATTCAGGTATAATATTCAAGATCTCCACTTGTAATGCTTCTAAAACAGAAATTCGAACAAAAAGTTTATTAGTAACTAAAGAAATTTCACGAACAGGTTCGGGTTTTTCAAAATAACGAACTTGCTCCATTTCTTGCTCATTGAATTCAAAAGTGGCTAATTCAGGTAAAATAGTAAAACCTTTATTTCTATCTACCATACGTTTTAGTGTTTCTACATTTCCTGATTCATATCTATAAGGTTTGTCTTCTTGAATTTGTGCAAGATGTTTCGAACAAATATTAATTACTTGATTTCTAAGACAGTTTCCTTCATTTAACAGCCAAATATCATGCAAATCAATATCATTAGGAGTAATTAATCGTTTTTCTAATGCTTTTTCCCCTTTACCATAATATGCAATTAGCGGTTCATAGAATAAAGGATATTCTCTTATTTGTTCATCTTCTAATGGTGTGCTTACTAAACCACAGTCTAATTCGTTTTTCTTTAATTTTTCTATAATTTCATCGGTTTGCATCTCTGTTACAGAGATTTTTAATTCAGGATGTAACTTAGCATGTGTTTCTAAAAGTTGCGGTAAAATATAGGGGGCAATTGTAGGAATAACTGCCATTTTGAATGTCCCTTCTATTGAGCCTTGGCTCTGTTGTATAATTTCTTGAACTTTATTAGCATTAGAAAGTATGATTTTTGCTTGTTCTACAATTTTTTCTCCAATCTCAGTGGGTGTTATTGGATGTTTGGTTCTATCAAATATGCGTACATTTAATTCCTGTTCTAATTTGTGAATTTGCATACTCAAAGTTGGCTGAGTTACAAAACATTTTTCAGCAGCTGCCACAAAGCTCTGATAGGTTGCTACAGCTACTATATATTCTAATTGCGTTATTGTCATTAATTTCTTTTTTGGCTTTTGTCAAAGATAATACATTAGTATCTTTGCAGTCTAAAATACGAAAAAATTATGAACTTTGAGCGAAGTTTTGAATATTTAAAGTCAAGAGAAGGTCAAATTATTTTAAACAGCCCTTCAGATGCAGGTAATTTTTTAAAACCTAAATTAGTAGAAGTAGAAAAGGGTAGAGCAGTAATGGAAGTAGAGGTGCGCAAAGAAATGTGTAATGGTTATGGTAAAATCCATGGTGGTATGATGACTTTGATTGCTGATGAGTGTATTGGCTGGGCTTTATTTTCCTTAGATAATAATCAATTTTATACCTCTGTTAATCTTACTATGGATTTTTTATACTCTGTAGATATTGGAGAAAAAGTTATTGCAGATGCAAAAGTTGTTCGAGTGGGCAAGAGAATAACTTATGTAAATGTGCAATTATTTAATCAAAATGGGTTACATTTGGCTAATTGTACCAGTAATTTAATAGTAACTCAATTAACTCCTTTAAGTTAAGAAACTAAATTTATGATTTTAAATAAAAAAGTAGTGGTCGTTATGCCAGCTTATAATGCGGCTTTAACCCTTGAAAAAACTATTGCTGAAATTCCTATGGATATAGTCGATGAGATTATTCTTGTTGACGATTTTAGTACGGATAATACAGTGGAGCTTGCGAAGAAACTTGGAATAAATCATATTATAAAACACGATAGAAATAAAGGTTATGGTGCAAATCAAAAGTCTTGTTATAATAAAGCATTAGAATTACATGCGGATATAGTAATTATGCTACATCCTGATTATCAATATACTCCATTGTTAATTCCATCCATTGCATATATTATTGCAAAAGACTTATATCCCGTGGTTATGGCTTCACGTATTTTAGGAAAAGGTGCACTAAAAGGAGGAATGCCCTTATATAAATATATTGCAAATAGAGCTTTAACTTTTACTCAAAATATTTTAATAAATCAAAAACTAAGTGAATACCATAGTGGATATAGAGCATTTAGTGCAGAGGTTTTGCGAAATATTAAATTTAATGATAATGATGATGATTTCATTTTTGACAATGAGATGTTATCGCAAATATTTATGGCAGGTTATGAAATTGGAGAAATTACTTGTCCTACAAAATACTTTGAAGAAGCATCAAGTATTAATTTCAAACGCTCTGTTAAATATGGTCTAGGCGTTTTGCGTGTTTCTCTAAAACATAGATTGCACATGTGGGGAATATTGCGTTCTAAATTATATAAATAATGCTTAAGTCTTGGAATATACTTTTAATTTGCTTGAGTTTATGTCCTACTATTTCTGTATATGCAGCAAATGGTAAAAGTAATTTTTTACAAGAAATGGAATGGTCCGCGAGTGTAGGAATAGGGAAAACATTAAAGCATAGTCAAAAAATGTTATTTGATTTTCCAGATTATACCTATTCTGCTAGTTTTTTAGGATTGTATCAGAGTCAGGGCAACAGAGAATGGGAAAAAGAAAGTAATTTTCCAAAATATGGCTTTATCCTACATTATATGAATTATAATAGCTCTATTTTAGGGCAAGGCATTGGAATTGGTCCTTCTATAGCATTAAATCTTTTAAACAATGAGAAGTTGGAAATGGAAGCTGTTCTTTCTATGGGTGCGGGTTGGGTCACTAAACCTTATAACCATCAATTCAATAATGAAAATACAGCCATAGGTTCTTATCTTAATAATTTTAGTAGTGGATCTTTAATTTTAAAGTATAATTTAAATAAACAAAAAAAACAACAACTTTTTGCACAATTAAAATTCTTACATGTTTCCAATGCTGCTTTTACCATTCCCAACTTAGGGTTAAATGATGTTAGTTTACAATTAGGTTATACTTATAGACCTTCTGGAAAAGTTGAAAAATTGCAGCAAAATAAAGATCGTTTGGAAAATCAAGAAAAGAGGAGGTTGTTCTTTAATTTGCAATCTATGCTAGCAAGAGGGCAAAAATATCCAGTAAATGGTCCTCGATATAGTATTCAACAAATGCAATTATATGGGTCTTATAATTATAGACCATCAAAATCTGTACAACTAGGTTATGAATTGGAATACCATGCTGGAATATACAGCTTTTTAAAAGCAATTTATCATGTTGGAAATTTACGTAAAAATAGCACGCAACACAGTGCTTTTATTGGGCATGAATTTAAATTTGGACCAGTAGGTTTCTTTACGCAATTAGGCTTTTATTTGCAAAAAAACCATATGAATAGCCAGTTTATGTATCAAAGATTAGGTTTGAATATTTATGTATGGGAACCTAATTATAATTTTTTACAAAAAGTATATATTAGTGGTATAGTAAAAACACATTTGTCCGTTGCTGATTACGGCTCCTTGGGTTTGGGTTTGGTCTTTTAAGATAATTTAATGGTATGTTGCTTTTGCTTTTGAGAATATTTACAATATTACCCCTATCTTTTGCTTATAAAATAAGTGATTTTTTGGCATGGGTTTTAAGAAAATTAGTAAGATATAGAGTAGATGTAGTAAAAGAACAATTGCAAAATGCTTTTCCAAATAAAAATGTTGCACAAATTCAGAAAATAATAAAAAAGTTTTATCAATCTTTTGTTGATCAATGGATTGAAACGATATATGCATTATTTTGGTCGGAAAAACAGATAAAAAAACATATTTCTGGAGATTTGTCCGCATTTGATAATCAAGCTCAAACTTTTGTATTTCTAAGTCATCAATTCAACTGGGAATTAGCTAATCTTTATGCTTCTATTGTAGGTAATAAAATATTTGCCGGATTTTATTTGCCAGTAAAAAATAAAAACATTAATAATTTGTTTTTAAAGAAAAGATCGAGATTTGGGGGCTTGCTAATACCTGCAGACAATTTTCATAAAGAGATAAAAAAGTTAAAAAATCAAGAATTTACCTTGAGTTTTATTGCTGATCAAAATCCGGGTGCTTTAGAAAATGCAGTATGGAAAGAATTTTTTAACCAAAAGGTACCATTTTTAATTGCTCCTTTTAAAATGGCAAGACTGTTTAATGCTCAAGTATTGTTTGCAGAGTTGATTAAAGAAAAACGTGGAAAATACAAAATTAAAATCCATAAAATAGCTGATAATGCGAAGGATTTTGAAGCAGAAGAACTTTTGAATAAATATGTAGAAAATTTAGAAAAATCAATTAGTAATCAAAAAGAAAATTGGATGTGGACACATAAAAGATGGAAGTATGCAAAAAATAATTAGAAACACATAAGTTAATTTAAAATATTCGATTTTTAAAGAAAACATTTATTATAAAAATATGGTGTCCTTGATTTTTTAGGACACCATATTTTGTAAAGTAGATAGATTAACTTTAAATTCTAAATAATTTATACTCTTTACTTAAGCTTACCATCTTTTTCCTTTTTCTTTAAATCTTCTTGAATTTGAAGTAAAATACTCTTCATTTCTTCTAACTCTCTTTTTAAGCCTGTATTCTCATCTTTTAAATTTTTTAAATCACTCTTTGTTGAGGAGATATCTTTAGAAAGAATGGCATTTGTTTCTTTTAATTCTTCGTTTTCTTTTATTAAAGCTTGTAAGGCGATCATCATAACCCCATCTATATCTGCTGTTGCGATAGTTGTATCATTCCCTATAGTCCCAATTCCATCATTTCCGAAATAATGATAAAATTCTTGCGCCATGGGGCCATAATGACGGTATTTTGTTTTATCTTGATCTTTGTAGTTCCATGAGCCTAATTTCATCTTTTTTATACTTTCTAAAAAATACTTTCCATCCATTTCAAGGAAGTTTTCTTTTTTTGTACTATCAGACATAGAGTGCCAAGAGTTACTATTATGAAATAAACCAACACCTATATTATTTGTGGCATGTGTATATAGAGAGTATCCATTATTAAAAATAGCAAAAAATTTATTTGAAGGCAAAAAGGTTCTTGCAGTTGAAGTATCTCTGTTTCCATCTGCTATAAAGAATGATCCATTTGCGGGACCATCAAGATTTACATAAGAACCATAAATAAAAGAATTAGGAGCACTAGTTTTTGTATATCTTCCCATTGCTGTTGATCTACTTCCACTTGCTTCAGTGTTATATCCCATTGCTGTTGAGTATAATCCACTTGCTACAGTGTTATATCCCATTGCTGTTGATCTAACTCCACTTGCTTCAGTGTTATACCCCATTGCTGTTGAGCTATTTCCACTTGCTTCAGTGTTATATCCCATTGCTGTTGAGTATAATCCACTTGCTTCAGTGTTATATCCCATTGCTGTTGAGTTACTTCCACTTGCTTCAGTGTTATATCCCATTGCTGTTGAGTTACTTCCACTTGCTTCAGTTCTATATCCCATTGCTGTTGAGTAATTTCCACTTGCTTCAGTTCTATATCCCATTGCTGTTGAATTTGGTCCTGAAGCTATTACTCCTTGCCCTGTAGCAAAGGAGTTTGTTCCAATATTTGCATTTGGATTTGGTGCTCCAAAACGAACTGCTCCTTTTACGTCTAGAGCTACACTATCTATTGCTTCATCTTTTCCAATTGCTACACTTCCCATTTGATAAATATCATCATTATTATCCTCTGCTTT
>Ga0079225_10000307_pt1 | contig 26207 bp, 27 predicted proteins | sample Poulit2012_FD_76344 | JGI IMG/M metagenome (GOLD analysis project Ga0079225, IMG submission 76344) | Agricultural soil microbial communities from Georgia to study Nitrogen management - Poultry litter 2012 | ecosystem: Environmental > Terrestrial > Soil > Agricultural land | place: USA: Georgia... | reverse complement strand
GACGAGTCGGGTGTACGGGTGGACGGCATGAGGGCGCGATACCTGGTGGCCGCCGACGGACTGCACTCACCGCTGCGTCGGCTGCTGGGGCTGGAGGGCACGAAGGCGACGGCTCGCCGGTACGGGCTGCGGCAACACGTCGGCGTCGCGCCCTGGACCGATCACGTCGAGGTGTACTGGTCGGATCGAGCAGAGGCGTACGTCACACCGGTCGACGACGACGTCATCGGCGTCGCCCTGCTCACCGGCGACCGCGGAGCGTTTGCCCAACAGTTGGCTCGATTCCCTGATCTGCGGCAGCGGCTGACCGGCGCCGCGGTCTCCTCCGTGCGTGGCGCCGGGCCACTGCACCAACCGGTGCGTCGCCGGGTGGCCGGCCGGGTGCTGCTGGTCGGAGATGCCGCCGGATATGTCGACGCCCTCACCGGGGAGGGCATCGCGCTCGGGCTCGCGCAGGCCAGGGCGGCTGCGGCAGCCGTTGCGGCAGACACACCGCAGCGTTATGCCGCAGACTGGCAGCGCATCACGTGGCGATACCGGGTCATCACCGGTGGTCTGCTCGGCGCCACCCGCTCCTCCCCCTTGCGGCGGGGCCTCGTTCCTGCCGCAGCGGCCCTGCCCGGTGTGTTCACCGCCGCCGTCAACCAGTTGACGCGTAGTGCATGAACGTCAGAAATCAGATTGCCGATCGCTTCACCCGGGCTTACACTCAGCAGCGATGAGTTGCCACTTTTACGTGAGGCTCCGCACCGCCTGACGGCAGCGCCGCCCACTCCTTTCTCCTTTCGCGTTCGCACCCCGCTGATCAGCGTTTGGGTGCGCGCCATGAGCGCTGCCGTCTTCTCCGGATCCTGTCCTCTTGGAGTAGAAGCCTGTCTTGGAGACTCATGTATTCGCCTCATCCAGGCGGTGGCCGTGCCGAACTCGGCCAGAACTTCCTGCACGATCGCCGGGTCGCAGCCCAGATCACCTCGCTCGTTGGCCAATGGCCGCGCAGCCCCATCGTCGAGCTCGGGCCGGGCGACGGCGCCCTGACGAGTGGCCTGATCGGCCTCGGTGCGCCGGTCACCGCCGTCGAACTGGACCCGCGCATGGCCCAACACCTGCGCAAGCGCCACGGTCGTCGGCTGCACGTCGTCAATGCCGACCTGCTCCGGTACATGTTCGAGGAGCCGTGCTACGTCGTCGCCAATGTGCCGTTCCACCTGACCACGCCGTTGCTGCGCCGACTCCTCGCCGCTCCGCACTGGAAGCGAGCCGCGCTGCTCGTCCAGTGGGAGGTGGCCCGCAAACGTGCCGCGGTCGGCGGCACGACGCTGATGACCGCCCGGTGGTGGCCGTGGTTCGAGTTCAGCCTCGCCGGACGGGTCTCCGCCCGCTCGTTCCGGCCTGTTCCCAGCGTCGATGGCGGGATCCTCACCATCGAGCGCCGCGAACACCCGCACGTGACGTGGTCCAACCGACGCGCTTACCAGCAGTTGGTGGAACAGGTCTTCAGTGGCCGCGGGTCTGGCATCGGACAGATCGCCTGCCGCCAATTGGGTCGCGGTACCGCGCGAGCGTGGATGAAGGCTCAGCGCGTCGACCCGCACAAGTTGCCCAAGGATCTCACCGCATCCCAGTGGGCGGACCTGTTCGCGCGGACGGCCGGTTAGCCAATGTGTTCTGCGACGTAGAACCTCCGTCGCCTGGATTTCGATAGCCGGGCCGCGGACGCGATAGGTTGGACTGGTCCGGAGTTGTCACGAACTGCTGGAGGAGAGGGCCATGAAGGGCAAGCTGTTGCTGCTCGGGGGTGCCGCCGCGGGGTACGTGCTCGGTACCCGTGCGGGGCGGGAGCGCTACGAGCAGATCAAGGCGGGCGTGAGCAAGGCGTGGAATGACCCGAACGTCCAGCAGAAGGTCACCGAGGCCGAGGACGTCGTGCGGGACAAGAGCCCAGAGGTCAAGGCGAAGGTAGCCGATGCCACGCACCACGCCGCCGAGTCTGCCAAGGGCGCGGCTCAGTCCGCCTCGGAGCGAGTCGGCGGCAAGCACAGTGGATCGGCAGACGACACCGGGCTGCCGCCGCAGGGTGTCGAGACCGCCACACGTGACGCGAACTCCTGACGCTGCATGAGCCCACGTCCAACCCTGATCGGCAGTGTCGAGCACGTCGAACGGCTCACCCCACACATGATCCGAGTGGTTCTCGGCGGCAAGGGGCTGGAGTCGTTCGCGCCGGACGATTTCAGCGACAGTTACGTCAAGTTGCTCTTCCCGCCGACTGACGCCCCCTACACGGCACCGTTCGACCTGGCCGAGATCCAGGACCAATACCCGAAGCTCCAGTGGCCGGCCAAGCGAACATACACGGTTCGCGCGTGGGACCCGTCGTCCTCCCAGCTCACCATCGACTTCGTCTACCATGGGGACAAGGGCCTGGCCGGACCATGGGCCGCGAACGCTCGCCCCGGTGATCTGATCCAGCTGCTCGGCCCCGGCGGTGCCTATCTGCCCGACCCCGACGCCGATTGGCATCTGATGGTCGGCGACGACGCCGCGCTCCCGGCCATTGCCGCCTCGTTGGAGCGGGTGCCCAGCGGTGTGACGGCTCGGGTGTTCCTCGAAGTCGAAGGGCCCGAGGATGAACAGCCGCTGCCCACCGACGCGGCGGCGGAGATCGTCTGGGTGCACCGCAGCGCCCCGGACTCACAGCCGGGGGAGACGTTGGTCGAGCTCGTGCGCAACACCGAGTTTCCCGACGGCGACGTGCACGCCTTCGTCCACGGGGACGCCGGATTCGTCAAGGACCTTCGCCGGCATCTGCGGTTCGAGCGTGGGATCAGCCGCGACCGGATGTCGGTGTCGGGCTACTGGCGCCGCGGGCGCGATGAAGAGGGCTGGCGCGCCGTCAAAGCGGAGTGGAAGGCCGCGATCGACGCTGAGGAGCAGGCAGCCGCTCAGACGTGAGCGGACACACGTCACCCACCTGGGATGGCTGAGCGCGCTCAGACGTTACCCGAGGTGGCGGTGACACCCTAGCCGTCGTCGTTCGTTCGTCACGTCTCATGGTCTGGAGGCCCGTTGCCTCGTGCGCTGCTGGCGCTTGCCCTCGGCGCCTTTGGAATCGGAACCACCGAGTTCGTCGTCATGGGCTTGTTGCCGCAGATCGCCTCCGGGTTCGGGGTCTCTGTCCCCGCCGTCGGCATGGTGATATCGGCCTATGCGATCGGCGTGGTGGTCGGCGCGCCGACGTTGACGGCGCTGTCGGTGCGGATGTCTGCACGGCAGACCCTGGTGGCGCTGATGTGGGTCTTCGTCCTGGGCAACACCCTCTCGGCGATGGCACCGACCTATGAGCTGCTGGTGGCCGCGCGCGTGATCACCGCCCTGACACATGGCGCATTCTTCGGGGTCGGGGCGATGGCGGCTCGCCGGTCTGTTCCGGCCAACCGTGCGACCCAGGCGATCTCGCTGATGTTCATGGGCCTGACGCTTGCCAACGTCTTCGGTGTCCCGCTGGGAACTCTGGTCGGACAACAACTTGGTTGGCGCTGGGTGTTCGTGGGAATCGCCGCCGTCGGGGTGGTAACCGTCGTCCTGCTACAACGTTGGCTACCGGTCGAGGACGGCACCCGGATGGCTCTTGGTCAAGAGCTCGGGGCGTTCCGCCGAGGTCAAGTCTGGTTGGTCCTGGGCATCACGACGGTCGGCTTCGGTGCGACGTTCGCGGTGTATAGCTATGTGAGTCCGATTCTCACCGACCTGGCCGGTGTCGGGGCGTCAGCAGTGACCTGGGTGCTGGCTCTGTTCGGCGTCGGTATGACGATCGGAACCATGATCGGCGGACGGTTCGGCGACCAGTTGGGTCTGCGTGCGCTCGTCTGGGGGATGGCGGCGATGTCTGCCGTGCTCGTCGTGTTCACCGTGACGGCGCATCACCCGGTGACCGCGGTGGTGACCCTGGTGGTCTTCGGCATCGTGGGTTTCTCCATGGGGCCGATCGTGCAGAACCGGGTGATCGTGGCCGCCGGAGCGGGCGGGAGCGTCGTCTCCGCTGCCAACCAGGGCGCGTTCAACATGGCCAACGCGCTCGGAGCCTCTGTGGGAGCGCTGGTGCTCGACCTGGGCTTCGGGCTGACTGCGCCCATGTGGGTGGGTGCGGTCCTCGCGCTCGGTGGTCTCGCGCTCGTTCTGGTGACACGGAAGGTGGAGCGGCGAGATGTCGGTGCGGTTTCGGTGAGACAGGACGACTCGGCCGTCATGACGTGAGTGGTCCGGGTCAGGCTGCTGGGCGGGAACCGCACCGGTGTCCTGGGTATCTCTGCCAATGCGGTGGCAGGTTCGGGCACTGAGCACGGGACGAGCGAGACGACAGCAGCGTCGTACGACTCGTTGGAGCCGGAAGGTCATCGGCGTGCCCTGCGACCACCGAGGTGAGTACTGATGCACACCGCGCAGCCTGCTCCGCCGACGCCCGCAGCCACGTCGACCTGACTCACCTTTGCTCCCTTTCCCACACAGGTGGCGGTGCGCTCGAGCGTTGCATGTGCGGTCCTGCTAGGAAGGCACCATGAGAACGGGCGAGTTCGACGACGACTGGTACGACCCGGCGATCTACCCGGAGTTGCGCGCGAGGCCTCCCTGGGTGATGGAGGACATGATCGAGGTGCAGGCTTCCATCCCGGAGCGAGTGCACAACACTCTCGCGGACACGGCCCATCGATTCACCGACGCGCTGCAAGACGTGGTGCGTGCCGGGCAGCCCGTCGTCGTCGCCGGTGTCGGGACGGCAGGGCATGCGGCTCGGGCAGTCGCGTTGCTGCTGAACGACGCCATCACCGGTTCGCCCCTCGGACGTTCTGGACCTGCGGAGTTTCGGGAGTCCTCCGACCAGGCGCTGAGCCCACGTTCGGGTGGCCTGTGTCTCGCGGTTTCCCACGGCGGGAGGTCTCGTTCGACGCTGGCCGCGCTGGAGGCCGCGCGTGAGTCCGGCGCGACGACGGCAGTGATCACGGCAGCGGTGAACTCCCCGGTCGCCGGCGCGGCGGACATGGTGTTGCCGACACCAGTGCAGGACCAGTCGTATTGCCACACCGTCGGATACACCTCGCCGATACTGGGCGCAATGTACCTGGGCTCGACCCTGCAGAGGGAGCCGTTCCCGGCCGAGGCCCTCACGTCGTACCTGCGCGAGCTGCGTGCCCTCGAGCCGCGTGCCACGCAGGTTGCCGGCGGCTTGCGCGATGTTCGGCGGCTCGTCGCTTCGGGCAGTCTGATCGATCATCCCACCGCCCGTGAGCTGGCACTGAAGGTGGCCGAGGGGCCTCGTCTACCCACGACGGCTCTGGGGCTCGAAGACACCCAGCATGGGCATCTGGTCGGCCACGACCACGACTCGGGTCTGATCGCGATCGCGACCGGTGGCAACAACTCGAGGGGGTCGGGTGAACGGGCGAATGAGTTGGTGCGAGCAGCCGGACACATCGGGCTCGTGACCGCCGCGATCGTCAGCCGGGAGACGGCAGACGCCGTTGACCCGGAAGCCACGGGCGCGGGTGTTCTGGTGCTCCCGGATACCGAACTGCCGAGTTCGTGGTCGTCGTTGCTCGGCGGCGCGTTGTGTCTGCAGCAGTTGACCGTTGGCCTTGTGCACGACCGCGGCGTGAACCCCGACCTGATTCGCCGCGAAGAGCGGCCTTATCGGGAGGCTGTCGGCCTGGGTTCGGCCAAGGAGCCGCGGACATGAGTATGGCGAAGCACGAGGCATCAACGTAAGTCTCCCGGACACGTCGACAACACTTGCGTGCGTGTTTGGCCGCGGACAGAGATGCTCCTGCACGGCGAGGACGAGGGGTCAACGGCGCCTGGCCTGCACCTCGATGTCCAGAGTGTCGTTATCACGCTGCGCGTGCTCAGATAGCGGCATTCTCAGCCTGTGGCGCCGACCCGTGCGCACATGCACAGGAACACGCAATCCTCGGCGCGCGTTCCGCCCCGTATGAGAGCAGCACGCTACGACCGCTATGGCGACTCCGACGTCCTGTCCATCACCGACGATGCCCCCGAGCCACTGCTGGGCCCCGACGCCGTCCTCGTGGCCGTCCGGGCTGCCGGAGTGAACCCGGTCGACACCAAGGTCCGGCGAGGCTATCTGGAAGGAGCCTTCCTGTCGTACCTGCCGATCATCCCGGGCTGGGATGCTGCCGGCGTGGTTGAAGCCGTTGGGCCAGCGGTCACCGAGTTCACCGTCGGTGACGAGGTCATCGGCTACGTGCGCAAGGACTACATACAGCATGGCACCGCCGCCGAGCGGGTCGCGGCGCCGGTGCGAGCTCTCGCGGCCAAACCGCGTGAGGTCACCTTCACACAGGCGGCCTCACTCCCGCTCGCCGGGCTCACCGCGATCCAGATGCTGGAGGCTGCCCGAGTACACGACGACGACCTGGTCCTCGTCCACGCCGCATCCGGCGGCGTCGGCCACCTCGCCGTACAACTCGCACGTGCCCGGGGCGCCCGGGTGATCGGAACGGCCAGTGAGGCCAACCACGACTTCCTCCGCAGCCTCGGCGCTGAGCCGGTGACCTACGGTGAAGGCTTGCCGGAACGGGTTCGCGACCTCGGACACGAGAGCGTCGACGCCTCCCTGGACCTCGCGGGCGGCGAGGCGCTCGAGCAGTCGTTCGCGCTCACGCGCGAGGCGGGCCGCGTCGTCTCCATCCTCGACGCCAGCACCGTCCTGAACCGGGGTGGCCGCTATGTGTTCGTCCGCCCCGACGCAACCCAGCTAACCGAGCTCGGCACGCTGGTCGACACCGGGGCGGTCCGCCCGCAGATCGCGGCCACGTACCCGCTCGAGCAGATCGCACAGGCCCACGACCAGCAAGAGGCGGGCCACGTTCGGGGCAAGCTCGTCCTCGAGATCTGACGTGCGCCGCTGGCGCGCAGCACTCACCGCTCTGGTGACCTCCGCATTGGTCGTCCCGCTCACGGGCCTGACCACCTCCACCAGCAGCACGAGCATCTCGTCGTCGGTCGAGATGGAGGAGTTCCAGATCGAGGTCGGGCCGGAACCCGACGGATCATCGGTCACGCTGGACGTCTCGGTGCTCACCGCCGCGGACGCCGGAGCCGGCACCGAGTCGCGACCCGCCGTCGTCCTGGCACACGGGTTCGGTGGTGACAAGAGCTCCACCCGGGAGCAGGCCACGCAACTGGTGGAGGATGGGTACGTCGTTCTCACGTACTCCGCCCGAGGTTTCGGCGACTCCGGTGGCCGCATCCACCTGGACGCGCTCGACTACGAGGTGGCCGATGCCAGCCGCATGCTCGACCTGCTCGCCGAGCGCGACGACGTCGTCCAAGACGCCGACGGCGATCCCCACGTCGGCGTGGCCGGAGGCTCCTACGGTGGCGCCTTGAGCCTCTTGCTGGCCGGTTCCGATCCCCGGGTCGATGTCGTTGCCGCATCGCACACCTGGAACGATCTCGGCACTGCGCTCGCCCCGCAAGCCGCGGTGGGTGAGGCCGGAAGTGTGCTCAAGACCCAATGGGCAGCGTTGTTCTTCAGCATCGGCCGCGGCCTGGGATCCGGAGCGCCGGACGACGTGTGTGGCCGGCTGGACCCCACAGTGTGTGAGACCTACGTCGAAGCACTCGAACAGCGACGCCTCACCCCGCAGATGCTCGACCAGGTCGCAGAATCGAATCCTTCCGGGGTGCTCGGCGACGTCACCGCGCCGACGCTGCTCATCCAGGGACAGTCCGACTCGTTGTTCCCGCTGTCCGAAGCCGACGCCACCGCTCGCACGCTCGCCGCAGCCGATGTGCCCCTCGAGGTGTACTGGAGCCCCGGCGGGCACGACGACCCCCAGGCCGCCAGCGACGAGGAGAACGACCGAGTCCGTGCCTGGTTCGACCAGCACCTTCGGCCCGATCCAGAAGCCACGCCCACCTTGACCGGGGAGTTCAGCTACACGGTCGCCGAATCGGACTCCCTGCGGCAGGCACCCGGATACCCGGGCACCGGCGGGGGAGCCGACCCCGCGAGCATCGAGGTCCCCCTCTCGGGCGCGGCCCAGACGATCTTCTCCCCACCCGGCGGAGAACCCGCCGCCATGACCTCGCTGCCCGGCGTCGGCTCTCTGGCAGAGCTGGGCCAGATGTCGCAGGGGACTGGGCAGCCGAGCGAGGGCGAAGCGGACCCCAGCCAACTCGGGAACCTCTCCATCATCCCCGGACAGAGCGCCCGGTTCACCTCCGAACCCCTGGCTGAGCCACTCCGCCAGGTGGGTCCCCCACGCGTTGGCCTGGAGGTCGCCTCCACCACGACCGACGCCACCCTGTTCACCGCGCTCTACGACGTTGCACCCGACGGATCGGCCACCCTCCCCGAACAACTGGTGGCGCCGGTTCGGCTGGAGAACCTGAGGCCGGGCCAGCCGCGAACCGTCGACGTGCGACTGCCGACGGTGGTGCGGGACATTCCCGCCGGACACCGGCTGCAACTCGTGGTGGCCACGACGAACCAGGCCTTCGCCACCCCGGATGAGGCGCGCTCGGTCACCGTCGAGTTGAGCGAAACATCGGGCGTGGCCGTTCCCACCTTGCCCGCCGCCACAGCGGTGCCTGCCGACCCGGGGCTGTCCAGCACCACGTGGCTGGTCGTGGGCATCACCGTCCTGGCGCTCCTGCTCGCCGGTGCGGGTGGCTGGTCGCTGCGCCGGCGCTTCCACCGCACCCACCTCGGCGGCCACGAACAGGGCGAGGGTCCTTATCCCGAGGACGCGCCCACCGTGCAGGTGCGTGGCCTGGCCAAGTCCTACGGCCAGCACACCGTCGTCGACCAGATCAGCTTCGATGCCTACCGAGGTCAGGTGGTCGGCCTGCTCGGTCCCAACGGTGCCGGCAAGACCACGACGTTGCGCATGTTGATGGGCCTGGTTCGTCCCAACGACGGGCACGTCCAGGTGCTCGGTCAGCAGGTGAGCCCGGGTGCGCCGGTGCTGGCGGAGGTCGGGGCGCTCATCGAGGGCCCGGGCTTCCTGCCGCACCGCACTGGACGGCAGAACCTGCAGATGTACTGGGAAGCCGCCGGTGGCCGACCGGCCGAGGCCGGATTCGACGACGCCCTGCGCATCGCGGGGTTGGGCGAGGCGACGGACCGACTGGTCGCCACCTACAGCACCGGGATGAAGCAGCGGCTCGGCATTGCCCAGGCCATGCTCGGGATGCCGGCGGTGCTGGTTCTCGACGAACCCATCAACGGCCTGGATCCCCCACAGATCCGGCAGATGCGGGAGGTGATCCGGAACTACGCGGCAACCGGCCGTACCGTCGTGGTCTCGAGCCACCTGCTGGGGGAGATGGAACAGACCTGCAGCGATGTCGTCGTGCTGCACCATGGTCGGCTGATCACCGCAGGACCGGTCACAGAACTGGTACCAGAAGGCTCGGGCTGGAGGATGTGTTCCTCGACCTGATCGGAGCCACGCCGTGAGCGCAGCAGGGACGCCGAAACGCCACCCCCTGCCGCTGCGGGCCGAGGTCCGGCGGCAACTCTCGCGCCGGCGCACGCACCTCGCGTTCGGCATCGTCGCGGTGATTCCGTTGCTGCTGGTCGGAGCGTTCGCCCTGGCCGGTGACGACGACGGCGGTACAGGATTCGTCGACCTGGCCACCCAAGGGGCACTCAACTTCACGCTGTTCGCCATGTTCGCCACCAACGGGTTCGTGCTCGTTGTGCTGGCTGCACTGTTCACCGGGGACACGGTGGCCGCCGAGGCCAGCTGGGGCAGCCTCCGGTACCTGCTGACGGCGCCGGTGCGCCGGTCGCGGTTGCTGCGGCAGAAGCTGGTCGTCGGTTACGGGAGCTTCATCCTGGCGATGGCCGCGCTGGTGGCGGTGTCGCTGCTGTTGGGCACGATCAGTTACGGGTGGTCGGACCTGCTCACCCCGTTGGGCGTGTCCCTACCCGCCGACCAGGCACTGGTGCGGCTACTGCTGGCCGCCGGTTACATCGTGGTCCAGCTCACGTCGGTGGCAGCGATCGCGTTCTACCTGGGCACCCGTACCCAGGCGCCGCTGGGAGCGGTGGGCGGCAGCGTGCTGGTCGTGCTGATCTCGGCCATCCTGGACACGATCACCGCCCTCGGGGACTGGCGAGTCGTGCTGCCCACCCATGACCAGTTCGCCTGGACCGCGCTGCTCGCCGAGGCACCCGACTGGGACGAGGTGCTCCGCGGCGCCGGGGTCGCGATGATCTACGCCGCGGTGCTCCTGGCGGCCGCCTGGCGGCACTTCCTGCGTGCGGACGTGCTCAGCTAACGGCGTGTGACAGTCTCGGCGCATGCATGATGACCGCGTCATCGTCGAGGACCGACTTCACCGTGCCCTGACCGAACGACTACGTCCCGCTGTGCACCGCATTGTCGCCTCCTTGGAGATCGCGGTGTGGCACGTTGGTCTCCAGGGGGGCGAGGGTCGGGAAGAGCCGGTTGCACCCGGGCTCGCCCTGCCGGGGCCGACTCAGCGGTCCGACGTCGCCTATCGCCCCGTCGACATCGGCGAGTGGTGGGGACCGGCCTGGGGTACCAGCTGGTTCCACCTGACCGGGACGGTGCCGGCGGATGTGGTGGGACGACGCGTCGAGCTGGTGGTCGACCTCGGGTGGGACGGTCACTCCCCGGGATTCCAGGCCGAAGGCCTGCTCTACCGCCCCGACGGCAGCGTCGTGAAGGCGCTCAACCCGCAGAACTGCTGGGCTCCGGTAGCGGAGGTGGCCGCGGGTGACGAGGTGATCGACCTCTACGTCGAAGCCGCGGCCAACCCGCAGGTGCTCGGGCCCGACGGGTTCCGGCCCACACCGCTCGGCGAGCGGGACACCGCAGGCGAGTCGCCGTTGTACCGCCTTTCCCGCGCCGACATCTGTGTCCACGAGACCCAGGTATGGGAACTGGTGAACGACCTCGACGTGCTGGGCGGGCTGATGCACGAGCTGTCCGAGAGCGACCCTCGTCGTTGGGACATCGTCCGCGCCGTGGAGCGCAGCCTGGATCGAATAGACCTGGACACCGTGGAGACGACGGCCACCGCAGCCCGTGCCGAGCTCACCGAGGTGCTCAGCCGTCCGGCGCAGGCCACTGCGCACCGCATCTCGGCTGTCGGGCATGCGCACATCGACACCGCCTGGCTGTGGCCGCTGCGGGAGACCGTCCGGAAGGTCGCCCGGACCACCGCGAACGTCGTCGAGTTGATGGACGAGGACCCGAACCTGGTCTACGCGATGTCCTCGGCGCAACAGTTCGCGTGGCTGGAGGAGCACCGACCGGAGGTGTTCGACCGAGTCGTGGAGAAGGTGCGCGCGGGCCGGTTCCTACCCGTAGGTGGCATGTGGGTGGAGTCCGACACCAATATGCCCGGCTCGGAGGCCATGGCGCGTCAGTTCGTGTACGGCAAGCGTTACTTCCTGGACACCTTCGGCATCGACACCCAAGAAGTGTGGCTACCGGACTCGTTCGGCTACTCGGCCGCCCTTCCGCAGCTGGTGCGGCTGTCCGGGTCGCGTTGGTTTCTCACCCAGAAGATCTCCTGGAACACCATCAACCCCTTTCCGCATCACACCTTCTGGTGGGAGGGCCTAGACGGTACGCGCGTGTTCACGCACTTTCCGCCCGTGGACACCTACAACAGCGAGCTCACCGGCGCCGAACTGGCCCACGCGGTACGGAACTTTCGCGACAAAGGCGGCTCGTCGCGCTCGCTCGTGCCGTTCGGGTTCGGCGACGGGGGCGGTGGGCCGACACGGGAGATGCTGGCTCGTGCACGTCGCACGAATGACCTGGAGGGATCGCCGCGCGTACACGTCGAGTCACCAGCCGAGTTCTTCGCCGCTGCGCACGCCGAGTACGCCGATGCCGCGGTGTGGGTGGGCGAGTTGTATCTCGAGATGCATCGCGGCACCTACACCTCCCAACTGGCCAGCAAACAGGGCAACCGGCGCAGTGAGCACCTCCTTCGAGAGGCGGAGCTATGGTCCACTACGGCCGCGCTCGCCGGTCTGGTCGACTACCCCTACGAGACCCTGGACCGGATCTGGAAGACCGTGCTGCTGCACCAGTTCCACGACATCCTGCCGGGAACGTCGATCGCTTGGGTACACCGGGAGGCAACAGACACCTACGGCCAGGTGATTGCGGAACTCGAGCACGTCATCGCCTTGGCGCAGCAGGCGCTGGCCGGCGACCCGGCCGGGGAGCTGGACGAGGACGCCGTCGTGGTGTTCAACGCTGCGCCGCATCCCCGCTCGGGGGTGCCGGCGCTGGCAGCGGGTGTGGCCCAGCCGTCGTCGGCAGCGGTGACGGTGGATCGGCTGCATGGCGATCTGGTGCTGGACAACGGGTACCTGATGGTGGTGATCGATCATCGTGGCCTGCTGACCTCCGTGCTCGACCTCGAGATGAACCGCGAGGTGCTGGCCCCCGGGCAGGTGGGGAATCTGCTGCAACTGCATCCGGACAGCCCGAACAAATGGGACGCGTGGGATCTGGACGAGTTCTACCGCAACACGGTGACCGACCTCACCGAGGCGGAGTCCGTCAGGCTGCTCCCGGATGGCGCGACGGTCCAGGTGGTCCGCCGCTTCGCCGACTCGAAGGTCGTGCAGGAGATCGCGCTGACGCCCAGGACCAAGCGGGTGGACATACGTACCGAGGTCGACTGGCACGAACGAGAGAAGGTGCTCAAGGCGGCCTTCCCGGTGGATGTGCACACCGCGCGGGCCGCCTACGAGACGCAGTTCGGCCATCTGTATCGGGCGACGCACGAGAACACCTCCTGGGAGTACGCGCAGTTCGAGGTGTGCGCGCACCGGTTCGTGCATGTCGGCGAGACCGGCTACGGAGTGGCCGTGGTGAACGACTCGACCTACGGCCACGATGTCCGCCGGTGGGCACGCGCCGGTGGCGGGACGACGACAACCGTCCGCCTGTCACTGCTTCGTGCACCCCAGTTTCCCGATCCGCAGACAGACCAGGGCACGCACGTCATGCACTATGCGCTCGTGCCGGGTGCCGATCTCGGTGACGCCGTACGCGAGGGATACGCGATCAACCTGCCAGAGCGCCGAGTGCCGGGCTCCGGAGAGGTGGCCCCCGTCGTGAGGATCGAGGACTCCGATGCCGTCATGGACGCCGTGACGGTCGAGGCAGTGAAACTCGCCGACGACCGGTCTGGCGATGTCATCGTGCGGCTGTACGAGTCCCTCGGCGGGCGGTCCCAGTCACGGGTCGTGCCGGGCTTCACCACGGCCGACGTGCAGGAGGTGGATCTGCTCGAACGGCCCCTGCCGGGAGATGCCCTGGTGATGGTCGAGGGCGGTGTGGCCACCCTGAGGGTGCGGCCGTTCCAGATCGTCACGCTGCGACTGCGCCCGGCGGCTCGACGCGCGCCACGTTAACGTGGGCTTCTGCCGCTGAGGTAGGCGTGCACGCCTGGTTCAGCGCGGGCTAGCCGCGTTAACGTGCCAACCGGCGACCAAGCCCAGCAAGTGGCGAACGGCGACCAACCCCAGCGAGTTCTCAGTCGACGACCCCGTACAGCCGGTCACCGGCATCGCCCAGTCCCGGGACGATGAAGCCGTTCTCGTCCAGCTTCTCGTCGATGGCGGCCGTGACCACGGTCAGCGGTACCCCCAGATCCGCGGTGTCGCGGTCGAGCGTCTCGATACCTTCCGGGGCGGCGAGCAGACACACCGCTGTGACGTCGTCGGCCCCCCGCGCCACGAGGAACTCCACTGCCGTCGCCAACGTGCCGCCGGTGGCCAGCATCGGATCGAGCACATAGCACTGGCGCCCGTCGAGCCGGTCCGGCAACCGATTGGCGTAGGTGGTGGCCTCCAGGGTCTCCTCGTTGCGGATCATGCCGAGAAAGCCGATCTCCGCGGTGGGCAGCAGCCGTGCCATGCCGTCGAGCATGCCCAGCCCGGCACGCAGGATCGGCACTACCAAGGGCTTCGGGGCGCTCAGCTTGGGGCCGCTGGTCGGCCCGAGGGGAGTGTGGATTCGTGACGACGTGACCCGCGCGTCGCGGGTGGCCTCATAGGCGAGCAACGTCACGAGTTCGTCGGTGAGGCGCCGGAAGGTCGGTGAGTCGGTTTCTCGGTTCCGCAGCACCGTGAGCTTGTGGGCGACGAGCGGGTGATCCACGGCGAGTACGCGCATGGCACCCGAACCTATCCGGCACGTCGACGGTCAGTCATCGAGGCCTAGCCGGACGGGGTCCGACGTGCTAAGTTCGCCGCGGAGTCAACCGGCCATGTGCTGTTGCGGTGAACGGTATGTGCCGAGCGTGCGGATCTCGTGTGGCGTGAGAGGTGACGATATGAGCGACAGCGGCGTCGATCCCGAGCGGTTGCGCGCCCGAGCGCTCTTGCTGCGTGAACTCGCACAGGCCCGTGCGATGTTGGGGCGCGGCCCGCTTCCCAGGACGCCGACGTATCCGACCGATCCGTTGCGCTCGCGGCAGCGGATCGCCGCCGAGATCGTGCCGCGTTCGCCTCGTTCGGGCGCGGCTTAGCGCTCGAGACCTCGATAAGGGGGCGGTCATGGCTGAAGACTCCGATCTTGCCGTCGACTTCGTCGTCGTCGCCTACACCGAGGACGGTGTGTGGCAGGTGGAGTCGATGCCGCCAGTGCTCGCCGGTGACCTGCAGGGGCTCCTCGACGTCCTGCGGCAGCGCCCCGGGGACTACGGGGCGATCGGGCTGGTCTCGATCGACGACGACTTCTTCGTCATAGTGCGCGCTGCGGGAGGTCGGACACAACTGTTCCTCTCCGATATCACCGCTGCCAACGACTGGCCGATGGCGCGCAACGTGCTCAATGAGCTGGGTCTGCCGATGCCCGAGGACGACGAGGATGTGCAGCCCGCCGGCGAGGTCGATCTGTTGGCCGACTACGGGTTGCCACCGTTCGCGTTGGCCGCGATCTGTGATGACCTGGATGCCTACCCGGACGAGATGTTGGCCGACGTTGCCTCCACGTTGGGGTTCGGCGACATGTTCGACGTGGTCATCAGCACCACGACAGCGTGAGCCTGCCTGCCGCAGTAGGTCGTCGCTGGGAACCGCCCATGCACCAGGCCATCCGGCTGGCGCGAGAAGCGGTAGGAGCCGGGGACGTGCCGGTCGGCGCGGTCGTGGTCGACGCCGACGGCGCTGTGCTCGGAACTGGCGCCAACGCGCGCGAGGTGAGTGGTGATCCCAGTGCCCACGCCGAGATCGTCGCGCTGCGAGCGGCTGCCGAACAGACGGGTACGTGGCGGTTGTCGGGCACCACGCTGGTTGTGACCCTCGAGCCCTGCGTCATGTGTGCGGGAGCGCTGGTGCAGGCACGCCTCGATCGGGTGGTCTTCGGTGCGGACGACCCGAAAGCCGGCGCCGTCGGGTCGGTGTGGGACATGGTGCGCGATCCCCGCAACCTGCATCGGCCCGAGGTGCTGCGCGGTGTGCTGGCGCAGGAGTGTGCAGAGCCGTTGCGGGCGTTCTTCAGCCAGCAGCGGCGTGACTGACCGATCCGCTGATCGGGCGCGATGACCCGGCGAGCAGGCCGCTGACCAGCATCAGGACAGCGGCTCCGAGCAGGATGAGCAGTGGCCCGGACCAACTCACCGTCGTCGTGAACATGGCGCCCACCACGACCGGGCCGATCGCGCCGATCGTGTACGCGACCGTCTGCACAAGAGCGGACAGAGCCGGGACCGAGCCCACGTCTGCCGCCCGCATCGTGACCAGGCTCAGCCCGATCGCGATGCCTCCGCCTTGGGTGATGCCGCCGAGAACGCACCAGAGCACGTAGGCCGAGGGCAGGAGCAGCAGACCGGCCAGGAAGGTCGCCCATGTCACGGCGACGACGGTGCACAGGATTCGCCATGAGCGCATTCGACCGGCGATGACGGGCATGATCAGCGTGCCCGGGATGCCGATGAGCTGAAACGCCGACGCAGCGGTTCCGGCCGCGGTCTGCGAGGCATCGGCGACGTCGACCAGCAGGCTCGGTAACCAGGCCGTCACGGAGTAGTACAGTGCGGACTGCATACCGAAGAAGATCGCGAGCGACCAGGCGTGCGGGTGACGCATGACCACCGTCAAGGAGGCGCTCCGAGCGGGCATCGCGCTCTGCTGGAGCGGCTTCGTGGCCCTCACCCACACCCCCGCGGCGAACACGGCGAGCATGGCCAACGACGCCGACGCGCCACGCCACCCGAACACGAGTGCCAGCGGCGCGGTCACTGCCGCTGCCAGTGCGGCACCACCGGTGAGTGCCGAGGTGGACAGGCTGAGCACGGGCCCCGGTCGATGCGCGAAATCTCGCCGAACCACGACCGGGATCAGGACGTTTCCCACGGTGATCGTGATCCCGACGATCGCCGTGCCGATCAGCAGGGTCCACCCGTCGAACCACGGGCGCGCCCCGAGGGCCACGGCGAGGCACAGCACGCTGACCAGGACGGCGCGATTCACCCCGAGCCGCCGCGTCACCACCGCGACCAAGGGGGCCGCCAGCGCGAAGCACAGCACCGGCAGTGAGGTGAGCAGCCCGGCCGTCGTCGAGGACAGGTTCAGATCGGCTTGGATGTCTGCCAGCACGGTGGACAGCGAGGTGATCGGCCCGCGCAGGTTCAACCCGACGAGGACGATGGCGAGGACGAGGGGCCACCTGGTGCGCGGCATGGGGACCAGTGTCCAGGCTAGGTCATCGACTCTTGTACCCTCGTCCGCGGTGGCGTGTCCGAGCGGCCTAAGGAGCGCGACTCGAAATCGCGTGTGGTTAACAGCCACCGTGGGTTCAAATCCCACCGCCACCGCCAAGGGTCCCGACGACAGTGGGGGTCACCGCAGATGCGATGGCCCAGCGGTGGAGAAGGGACCTCCGATCAGGCTGGCTGGAACTGCCACCTGGCCGTAGGAGGGCTACATCCTGGTAATCCCGGCGTGACGGAAAGCCCGGTGATACCGGGACGATCGTCACACTGGGATTACCAGGATGCGCACGCGCCTGCCTTACTGCCAGCGGAAGAGCTTCGCGGCGAGTCCCCCGCCGATCACCGCCCAGGCGCCCATCGCGATCAGGTGCGCCGCCTCGATGGACTGCCCGATCCAGGCGTCACCGAGGGCCTCGACAGCAGCACCGTAGGGCAGCCACACGCCGATCGTGCTCAGCACGTCAGGTAGGTCGACCATCGGCCCGAACCCCCCACCGAGCGCCATCATGGCGAAAAAGCCCACCAACCCGATGGCCAGTGCCGAGTTCACTGTCGGGGACAGCGCCGCGACCAGTAGGCCCGCCGCGTACAGGCTGGCGAGCGCCAGAGCCCCGATGCCGATGGCCGCGGCCAGACTCCGGGGTGCGCTGACGTCGAAGGCCAGGACGGCGATGAGGACGGCAAGACCGCCGCCGAGGACCACCTGCACCAGGCTGACGATCATCTGGGCGAGGAGCACCATCGTCGGGTGTGCCGGTGTGACGGCCAACCGCCGCAGGATTCGCGTCTTACGGTAGGTGGCCAGTAACGAGGGCATGTTGACCACGCTGACCAGAGCGATGATCATCACCAGCGTCAGCGGCATCATGATGGCCGACATGGCGCTCAGCCCGCCCAACTCCGGCACCGGCTCGCCGGAGGCCCCGAGGCCGTTCATCACCATGAGAAGAAGGGGCATCCCGATGGGAACCACCAGCCCGGCGGTGTCGCGGATGACCACCCGAGCCTCGTTGAGGACCATGTGCTTCCATGCTTCCGCGCCCGGCCGATGGGCAGGGGGAAGTTCAGTTGCGGCACTCATGACATCTCCCAGGTGTCGTTGGTGCTCTGGTCCTCGCCGACCTCGATGCCGGCTCCGGTCAGGGCAAGGTAGGCGTCTTCGAGACTGTCGACGCCGGATTCGTGCTTGAGTTGCTCCGGGGTATCCAGGGCGACGATCCCGCCGTCCTCGATCACCGCCACTCGATCGCACAGCCGCTCCGCCTCTTCCATGAAGTGGGTGACCAGCACGACGGTCACCCCGGAATCGCGGAGCGCCTCGACCAGCGACCACACATTCCGTCGTGAGCGCGGGTCCAGTCCGGTGGTCAGCTCGTCGAGGATCGCGACCCGTGGTCGACCGATCAGTGCCAGCACGATCGACAGCCGCTGCTGCTGCCCGCCGGAGAGCTCGCTGTACTTCGTCCGCCGCTTCTCCCACAGGCCGAAGTCCTTGAGCAGTGCCTCGGGGTCATTGCCGTCGCGATAGAACGAGCGATACATCTGTACCAGCTCGATGACGCGCAGCGCGTCGGGCAGCACGCTTTCCTGCAACTGGACGCCGACGACGGTGCGCACCCTGGCTCGGTCGCGCCAGGGATTTAGCCCGAGCACTTCCACGACGCCCCGGTCCGGCCGTCGCAACCCGCACAGGCATTCCACGGTGGTGGTCTTGCCGGCGCCGTTGCGGCCGAGGATCCCGAAGATCTCTCCGTCGGCGACGTCGAAGCTGACCGAGTCGACCGCCGTCGTCGTTCCGTAAGTTTTGCGCAGCCCGGTCACCGAGATCGCCGGTGGTGGCTGACCCGGAGGGTGGCTGTGCCAACTCTGCTCTGCTGGGACGTGTGTGTCCTCGTGTCGTATTCGCTGCATGCCGGCACGCTATTGATCCAGCGTCCCGCTGCGCGTCTGCCGGAAGTCACCTCTTGCGACCATGACTTCTGTCCCATACGTCTCCAGCCCCTGACCCATAACCTGGTGCGATGGAACGATCCCGCGCGTACGAACGGTGGGCCGGAGCGGGCATGGGTCTCATCGCCCTGCTGGTCGGCGTCGTCGAACTGGTGCAAGCGATCGCCGCTGCCGAGGGACCGGCTTTCCCGGTGGCATGGGTCGTCGCCTATGTGGCCTACGTGGTCGTTTTCGTCCTGATCAGTGTCGGTGCTGCGCCATCGGAGGGGCTGGTGCAGGGCGGTACCGTGGCACTGCTGGTACTCACCGCGTGCGGGGTGGTGCTGCTGAGCCCCAGTGGACCGGATTTCAGTGTCATCCTGCTGGTTTTTGCCGCTGCCTTGGCCTCCTACTATGTGCGGGCCTGGGTCGCTGCCGCCATCGTGCTCGTCCAGACCGCCGTCATCGCTGCCTCGTTCGCTCTGGACCCGCCCGTCAACGGGACGGAGATGATCGTGATGGTCGCCGTCTATGGCATCTTGCAGGCGGCAACGGTGGGCGTGGCGCTCAGCCAACGCCGGGCGGACGCGGTCATGCGGGAACTGGCGGCAGCCCACGTGGAGCTGCGCACGGCTTCGGCGCTGCTGGCCTCATCCAGCCAGGCAGAGGAGCGGCTACGGATTGCCCGAGAGTTGCACGACGTGCTCGGTCATCAGCTCACCGCTCTGGCGCTGGAACTGGAGATCGCTACGCATCAGACCTCGGGTGCGGCAGCGGAGCACGTCGGGCGGGCTCGGGCACTGGCCGGTGACCTGCTCACCGACGTACGCGGGGTGGTTGGCGAGGAACGCTCCCGGCGGTCCTCGGTGCGCGCGCAGATCGAGTCGATCACCGCGGAGGTGCCGGAACCCAGCGTGCACCTCGAGATCGACCCGAACCTCGACGACGATCCCGGGCTGGACGAGCAGTTGTCCGCAGCGCTGGTCCGCTGTGTCCAGGAGTTGGTGACGAACACGATCCGGCACTCCGATGCCCCCAACCTGTGGCTGACCCTCTCCCGCCAGCCGGAAGCCGTCAGCTTGACCGCTCGTGACGATGGCATCGGGGCAAGCGCCGTCACTTTCGGGCACGGACTCACCGGCCTGACCGAACGGGTGGAGGCGCTCGGTGGCACTGTCGAGGTCAGCGGCAGCAATGGCTTTATGGTGAGCGTGATGTTTCCGCTGTCCCAGGCAGCCGTTCTGGCCGAGGCACCGTGATCGAGGTACTGGTCGCGGACGACCAGACACTCGTCCGCCAGGGGATCGAGAGCCTGCTGGCACTGTCGACCGACATCCGCGTCGTCGCCCACGCCGCCGACGGGCACGAGGTTCTCCGGGCCGTGGAGGAGCTGGACGCGGATGTGATCCTGTTGGACTTGCGCATGCCCGGCATGGACGGGATCGAGACGCTGCGGCGGCTGCGGGCCGAAGGCAACGACCTCCCCGTGCTGGTGCTGACCACCTTCGACGACGACGAGCTGGTCATCCGCTCGCTGCGCGCCGGCGCGCAAGGTTACATGCTCAAAGACACCACCCTGGAGTGGCTGACCGAAGCGGTGCGGACGGTGGCCGATGGCGGGACCATCGCACTGCCGGCGCTGACCGAGCGCACGCTGCGCGCGCTGGAGCAGACCCACCCGCCGGACGACTTCGCCGAGTTGCCCGAACCCCAAGAGCTGACCGACCGGGAGGTCGACGTCCTGCGGCTGCTGGCCGGCGGACACACTAACCGGGACATCGCCGAGGCCTTGTTCTTGGCCGAGGGCACCGTGAAGAACCACCTGTCTTCGATCATGCTCAAACTCGGGGTCGCGGACCGCACTCGCGCGGTACTGCGAGCCCTGCACCTGGGCCTGCTCGGTCCGCGCCAGCACGACGGGCCGACCCCTCTGGGCGGTCCGCTACCTGACCTACTCATGCGCAAAAGGCGCGTCGTTGCAAGGATTCGCGGGGGTTTGCTCTATCGTCGGGGCGTACGCGTAACCGAATGAGGAGCTCTGCCACCGTGAACCGTCAGGAAGTCGTCTCCGCTGTTGCCAAGTCCGCAGATGTCACCAAGGACCAGGCCGACCGCGTGCTCACGGCCTTCGCCGAGACCACCGCGGCCGCCGTTTCCAAGGGCGACGCAGTCAAGATCCCTGGCTTCCTCACCGTCGAGCGGGTCGTGCGTTCGGCACGCAGCGGGCGCAACCCGCAGACCGGTGAGAGCATCCAGATCCCGGCGCGCTATGGCGTCAAGGTCAGCCCCGGCAGCTCGCTGAAGAGCGACCTCGGCAAGCCCTGACCGGTAGGTCCACACCACCGGGCGGTCCCATCGCCGGCGTGCACTAGCCGCGGTCGGTGGGGCCGTCTTCGCGTCTGGGCTCAGCACTCGCCCGACGCCGAAGCCCCATCTGTTGCTGTAGGAGCGGCCGGATCGGGTGCACCGATGGCCTCGAATGTTTCGCCCAGGACCAGGTCGACCTGACCGTCGTCGCGCGGGATGTTGGTGATCTCGGCCCCGGGGACCATCGACGCGACCACCTCGGCGGCGGGGTCGTGCTCGTAACCGGCGAGCACGAGCGCGGTGCCGCCGGTCGGTAGATCGCCCTCGTAGTTCTCGACGCCGACGACGTCCATGCCCGCATCGGTGAGCTGGTCACCGATCTGACCCGCCAGCCCTCCGCGATTTGTGCCGTTGAGGACTCGGATGGGGATCTCCTCCGCTGCGGGCGCTCCTTCGACGTCCGGTGGCTCGCACGGCAGCGCTGAGGAGTCGTCGCCGGTGTCCCCCTGCAGGGTCTGCACCCCGTAGTATGCCGCGCCGACCACGAACACGACGAGCACCAACAACGTGATCGCCGTGCGGATGTGCCGGCCCCGGTGCGGGTTTCGGTACTCCGCGCCGACGTCGTCGTGGTCAGCGGCCGCCATTGTTGCTCCGTCAATCCCTCGGTTGCCTCAATCCTGCCTGACCGAGCCTAGTCGCGGATGGCCTCGTCCGTGGCTCTGACAGGTCACGATCCGGCTACACCCTTATCCCAGCTCGAGGACCCGGGCGTGGATCACCTGGCGTTGCTGCAGTGCCGCCCGAAGGGCGCGGTGCAGGCCGTCCTCGAGGTAGAGCTCGCCGTGCCACTGCACGACGTGGGAGAACAGGTCACCGAAGAACGTGGAGTCCTCGGCCAGCAGTGTCTCCAGGTCGAGGTGACGTTTGATCGTGACAAGCTGGTCCAGCCGGACCTGTCGAGGTGGCAGCTCGGCCCACGACCGCAGGCTCCGCCCGTGGTCTGGGTAGGGGCGCTCGAGGCCGACTCGTTTGAAGATCACGACGCGACCTTAACCCGGTCGAGAGGATCAGAAGCGCACGTGATCCAGGTATCCAACGCCGGCAGCAGCCGTACGGAACTCGGCGTCGTCGTCATCCGGGTGGGACAACTGCGGTCGTCGTGCTCGATGACGAAGTGCTTGGTCATGCCTTCCACGTCGCCGGCGGCGAAGATGTCGGGGAAGTCGATGGAGCCCGGGCCGACGTCCTCCCAGTCCGGCTGGTCGCCACGGGTCCGCCAGGTCTTGTCCTTGACGTGGTACAGCGGGTAGCGCGCGGGATCGGTCTCGGCGAGGAGCACGTCGTACACCGGCGCGCCGTCGGCAGTGCGATTGGTGAACTCGAAATCGTGGTTGTGGAAGAAGAACTGCAGCCCGGACTCCTGGGCGATCGCACCCGCCTCGTTCAGCCGCTCTGCCAGGAACCGGTAGTGCTCCTCGGTGTGCGGGCCGCCCTGCCAGGCCAGTCCGGTGTAGTCCTGACCCAGTGCCGCGCCGTACTCACAGGTTGCCCGGTAGTCGTCCTGCCACCCGTCACCCGGCTCGAGGTTCACATCGTCATGGCTGGAGACCGCACGCAGGTTGTTCGCGTCGAGGATGCGGCGAAGCGCGGGGGCGCTGAATCCGTAGTTGCCGGCCAGCTCGACCTCACGGTAGCCCAGCCGGCCGAGCCGGTTGAGCGCGACCCGTGCTCGTGCTGGGGTATCCATTACCCGGCGCATTGTGTACAACTGGATCCCCACGTTCTCGGCGGGCACCGTCCTGGTCGGTTCGTCGCCGATCGGATCCCGCGGTGTGCTGTCCGCCGCCGAGGCTGTCGGCCCCAGAGCGCTGGCCCCCGCCACGGGCGGCACTGGTCGCAGCTGCTGCGCCGAAGAAGCGGCGGCGATTCATGGCGTCGGTCATGCGGACCTCCGAGGTGATCGACGATCTGGGCTTCGCGTCGCGGTGAGCGTAGCGGCCCGGCCGCGTCCGGCGCTGATGACTCAACCGATCGGTGCGCGAACTCGGGCATCCGTTCGCCGGCGCTGGTAGTTCAGGGCCTCGCAGGCCGAGAGCGCCAGCTTCGGCCTGCGCCCACCCCGTCACCACGTCGATCCTCGTTGTCGTCGCTGGTGGCTCAGCCAGGTCGCAGTGGCGGCCGGTTGTGCCATCATGCCGCTGGTGCTGCTCGGGCTGCTGCTCAGCGGTGCCCGGTGGTGGTTCCTGGCTCCGGCGATCGTGGTCGCGGTGTCTTTCGTGGTGTGGTCCTTGCCCTGGTGGGTGTCGGCGACGACGGTGCTGGCCACCGCGGTCCTGGTTGGCTGGCTCGCGGTGGACAGCGCGCGCGGGCTCGGACACGTGCTCACGGATTCGCACGTCGCACTTCGAAAGGGGTCGCTGCTGCCCCGTACCGACGTGCTGCGCCGCGAGGGCCTGCTCGGGTGGAACGTTCGACGTAGCCCGTTCCAGCGCCGAGCCGGACTGGCGACCGTGGTGGCCACCTCGGCCGGCGGCCGCGGCTCGTTCCGGCTGCCCGATGTCTCCGGAGCCCAGGCCGCGGAGTTGATGGCGACCAGTGGCGCCGTGTGGGACCACCTGGCCGTCGGGGCTCTGTCCTCGCCAGACACACCACCGCGTCGTTGACGGAATCCGTCAGCCAGGGTCGATCACCCGGCGCGGTCGATCTCGATGGTGGAGTGGCCTCCACTGCGCAGCGCCGAGGTAAGAGTCCGGAGGTCGGAGCGCAACTCGTTAGTTTCTCGGTTCCCGAGCGCCATGAGCAGCGCCTCGAGAATGTGTATCTGGATACCTTCAACCTGATGCAGGACGACCTGCCCAGGGTCGGTGACGTGGAGCAGCCCCGGACGAGACCTCCTCCTCGGCGATGCGCGGTGGTGGTGACGCCCGAGAAGTCCTCGACGGACGAGGCTGTCGATGGTGGCAACTGCTGCCTCATTGACCTGTCCGGTGGCGTGAGCGACGGCGCGGGGATGCTCGGCACCGGCCGCGACCGCCCGAAGCGTCTGGAGCTCGCCGACCCGTAGCCCTGTTGTCTCCTCCAGTCGGTGCCGGATGGTTGAACTCGCGTCGTTCAAGGCTTCGACCTCACTGAGCAGGCCGAGAATCTGGTCGAACCTGTCACCGGGGACTGAGTCCAGGTCCCCGCGTGATCGCACCTCGCCGTGTGTGCCGGGGTCAGCGGGTGGCGTCAACTTGCTTGCCTTCGTTGCGCGACGTCTCGCTGTTCAACGTCGCGGTGTGCGGCCAACGCGATCGACCACCACAACAGGTCGTCGATCATAGTGGCCAATTTCGGTTGCAATGGCGCGAAGGCAGAGACGTCCGATGGATCGTTGCCTGACGTAGCGGAGCCCATCACGTCGGGCAGAATATGCACGGCGTGCCGAAGTGGTGCCATCTCGAGTTCGATGACGACCTGGCGAAGTTGCTCGATCGCGCGTGCACCGCCGACGCTTCCGTACCCGATGAAAGCGACCGGCTTGCGGCGCCACTCGATGAACGTGTGGTCCATCGCGTTCTTCACCGACGCGGGGTACCCGTGGTTGTACTCCGGGGTGACGATGATGAACCCATCGGCCCGGTCGAGCATGCGACCGAGACGGGCGATTTCATCGCTCGGGTACTCACGCAGGGTGTGCGCCGGAGGTGCTTGGTCGAAGAGCGGCAGCGGGTAGTCGCGCAGCGCCACGATCTCGGTGCGCACATCCTGGTGCTCGTCAAGGTACCGCTGCACCCACGTGGCGGGCCGGTCACCGAACGCGCCCCGGCGAGGGCTCGCGACAATGATCTGAAGGTGAGTCATAACGCTCCTGCGGTGGATTCGTGCAGGCTCATGCATGCTCACCCGGCGCCTTGTCATCGTGGCGTGGTCGACGGCGGTCCTGGTCGAGAGCGGACAGACGTTGGTCGATCGTGGACAGCCGGTCGGCGATGTGCGTCAGGACCCGGGCCGCGGCCGTAACATCGCCGGGGTCGACCTGCTCGAGTGCCTGGGTGAGGATCTCGCGCCGGGCCGCGTGCACGCTCTGCAGCGCGTCGCGCCCGGTCTCACTGATACTGATCAGCGAGACCCGGGCATCGGCTGGCAGCGTGTCTCGGACCACGAGACCGGCAGACTCGAGTGCCTTCAACCGAGGTGTGACCGAGGAGACGTCCACGCCGTGGCAAGCCGCGATCGCCGAGACCCGCATCGCGCCGCGCACGGCAAGGTGTTCCAGCAGCGCCCAGGACGCCGGCGCAAGATCATGACCGGAACGCCGTGCGATGTCGCCGACGGTGTCACGGTCCGCCAGCAGGCGCACGACGCCAGCGAGCGAGTCCTCGAGGGCGTCGACGGTGGCCGCGCGCATCATCTGCTCCGGTGAACCGCCCCGAACGCTGGCCGATTCGCTGGCTGCTGAGCTCATGAATTCCACAGTAAGCGGATCCCGGGTAACAAAACAAGTTTGGTCAAGCCAACTAAATGGGATTACGGTGACTGGATGCGTCAGGAGCGATATGGAAAGGCTTATGCATGAAGCTGTCGATCGTCGAACTCGGGACCGTCGCGCCGGGAACCGATGAGAAGCAGGCGCTCATCGATGCCTTGGAGACGGCTCGTCATGCGGAGTCGGTCGGCTTTCACCGAGTGTGGTTCGCCGAGCATCACCTCAATGCGATGGGTGCCTCGCACCACCCGGAGCTGCTCATCGCGAACGCGGCGGCACAGACGTCTCGGATCCGACTGGGATCAGGCTCGGTGCTGATGAACCACTACAGCCCGTTCAAGATCGCCGAGATGTTCAAAGAACTGGAGGCGCTCGCTCCGGGCCGGGTGGATCTGGGGATGGGCCGCGCAACGTCCGGCCCGGTGATCGACCTGGCGCTGCAACAGAACCGGCAGCACCCCGTTCAGGCAGACCACCAGCAGCAGATCCTGGAAACGCTCGCCTGGTTGTACGCGGCATTCCCCGAGGACCACGCGTTTGCCGGTAACCGAGTGATGCCCTCGGTGCCCGAGATTCCGCAGACCTGGCTGCTCGGCTCCAGCCCGGGTGGCTCCAACCTCGCTGCGGGACTGGGTATCGGCTACACCTTCGCCGGGTTCATCAACCCCGGCGGCGCCGCCGGTTCGATGCGCAACTACCGCGAGCAGTTCCAGCCACAGGGTTTCGGGCTGGAGAAGCCGCGCTCAATCCTGGCCGT
>Ga0079225_10000306_pt1 | contig 26260 bp, 26 predicted proteins | sample Poulit2012_FD_76344 | JGI IMG/M metagenome (GOLD analysis project Ga0079225, IMG submission 76344) | Agricultural soil microbial communities from Georgia to study Nitrogen management - Poultry litter 2012 | ecosystem: Environmental > Terrestrial > Soil > Agricultural land | place: USA: Georgia... | reverse complement strand
TTCAGAAATACCTGACAACAAACCAGAAAACTCTGGCAAAAAAACACCACACCCCCAACCACGGGGCGGCCAAAGGCATGGCAAAAAACAACAACAAACAAAAACCACCAAACACACTATTGAGTTCTCAAACAACACACCCTGTTTTGGGCAACCCGGCCAGCGTACACCGTTAATGACAAACCGTCAACTGCGGTCGTCGGGTTGGCGGGCCGGGCCATATCGCACCGACCGGGGCCGGTGTGATCTAGCGACCATCCTACCCAACGACGCGTTCGACCTCCACACCGAGGCCGACCAGGTTCTCGACGAACTTCGGATAACCGCGATCGATGTGGAAGACGTCGTGCACCTCGGTCTCGCCGTCGGCGACCAGCCCGGCCAGCACCAGCCCGGCGCCGGCCCGGATGTCCGAGCACCACACCGGGGCGCTGGAGAGCTGGGCCAAACCCCGCACCACCGCGTGGTGGCCGTCGGTGCGGGCGTCGGCGCCCAACCGGATCATCTCCTCGACGAACCGGAACCGCGCCTCGAAGACGTTCTCGGTGATCATCGACGTGCCGTCGGCGATCGCCGCCAACGCGATCGCCATCGGCTGCAGGTCGGTCGGGAAACCGGGGAACGGCAGCGTCGCCACATTGACGGCCTTGGGCCGCTCGTACTGGGCCACCCGGAAACTGTTCTCGGTCTGGGTCACCGTGGCCCCGGCGTCGCTGAGCTTGTGCAGCACCAGCTGTAGGTGCGCCGGGTCGACCCCGACGACGGTGACGTCCCCGCGGGTCATCGCCGCACCGATGCCCCAGGTGGCGGCCACGATGCGATCCCCGATCACCCGGTGCTCGGTGGGGTGTAGCCGCGGCACTCCGGTGATGGTCAACGTCGGCGACCCGGCCCCGGTGATCTGGGCCCCCATCTGGGTGAGCATCGTGCACAGGTCCACCACGTCGGGTTCGCGGGCGGCGTTGTGGATCACGGTCACCCCGGTGGCCAGCACCGCAGCCATCAGGATGTTCTCGGTCGCCCCGACCGAGGGGAACTCCAGTTGGATCTCCGCGCCGTGCAAGGAGTCGGCCTCGGCGACCACACAGCCGTGCTCGATGTTGCACCGCGCGCCGAGCTGGCGCAGACCGGCCTGGTGCATGTCCAACGGCCGCGATCCGATCGCGTCGCCGCCGGGCAACGCCACCTTGGCCCGCTTGCAACGGCCCACCAGCGGCCCCAACACACACACCGACGCCCGGAATTGGCGCACCGCGGCGAAATCGGCGTCGTATTTCAACTCATCCGGGGAGGTGATCCGCACGGTCTCACCGTCCAATTCGACGGTCGCGCCCAACCCGCGCAACACTTCGGCCATCAACGGCACGTCGAGGATCTCGGGGCAGTTGGTGATGGTGCTGGTGCCCTCCGCGAGCAATGCGGCCGCCATCAATTTCAGCACGCTGTTTTTGGCGCCACCAACGGCCACTTCACCGACCAGACGTCCGCCGCCGGTCACCAGGAATCGCTCCGCCACGCGGTTAGTGTAATGAAGGGCCGCCGGCCTCGGTGCCCGGTCGGGCGTCCCGGTACGGTTTCCTCATGGCCATTCATGTGACGCGCGTTTACACCCGCACCGGTGATGACGGAACCACCGGGTTGAGCGATTTTTCTCGGGTCAGCAAAAACGACACCCGATTGGCGGCCTACGCCGACTGCGAAGAGGCCAATGCGGCCATCGGCACCGCCCTGGCCCTCGGCGCCCCCGACGAGACGATGGCCGCCACCTTGGGCCAGATCCAAAACGAACTGTTCGACGCCGGCGCCGACCTGGCGACCCCGGTGGTGGAGGACCCGAAGATCCCCCCGCTGCGGGTGACCCAGGACTACATCGACCGGTTGGAAGACTGGTGCGACCGCTACAACGCGGAGTTGAGCCCGCTGAACTCGTTCATCCTGCCGGGCGGCTCACCGTTGTCGGCGTTGCTGCATGTGGCGCGCACCGCGGTGCGCCGCGCCGAACGGGCGGCGTGGGCCGCGGTCGACGCCCACCCCGACGACACCAATGTGCTGCCGGCGAAGTACTTGAACCGGCTGTCGGACCTGCTGTTCATCCTGTGCCGGGTGGCCAACCCCGGCGGAGACGTGCTGTGGCAACCCGGCGGCCAACGCAGCGACAAGCCCGACAAACCGAAGCGCTGACGCTCAGGTGGTGCGCCGCCGCGCCCGCGGTGAGGGCCGCGACTCCAGCCACGACAGGAACGCGGTCAGCGCGCCGCGGTCGAACGCGATCTCGTAGTCGGCCCCGCCCTGACCGGTGTCGTGGACGGCCAGGATGGTGATCTCGTCGGTCATGATGTCGAATTCGTCGCCCCGCGGGGCACGCCGGGAGACGATCTCGATGCCACGCCGGCTGAGCCGCCGATCCGGCCAGAGCCGCACGCTCGACAACCGATAGAACGCGGCTTCGCCGCCGCGGTACCGGATCACGCCGTGGCGCCACCCGTGGCCGGCCACCGCGGGGATATCGCGCATGATGCCCGCGGTGCCGCCTTGGCGCAGCTTCCACAGCCGGTAACTCAAGGCGGCCAGCGCGACCACCAGCACGACGACGAGCACGACCATGCCGACCATGGACGCGCTCATCGGCTCACACCCCGCTAATCAAGGACGCCCAGTGCGCGCAGCCTGGCGCGCCCCTGGGCGGCGATCCGCGGGTCACTGGACTGCGAGTCGTGACGGGCCGTGGTCTCGTCGATCTCCTCGGCGAAATCGGCGGACTCGGCCAAGACGATGACGCCTTCCTCGGTCACCGACAGGAACCCACCGTGCACCGCGATCCGCAGGTCTTCCTCGTCGGTGCGTTCGACGCGCACCATCGCGTCCTCGACGAGTTCGGCGACCAGCGGAATGTGCTGCGGCAGGATGCCGATCTCCCCGACCGTGGTGCGGGTGAAGATGAAACTGGCCTCGCCCGACCACACGCTGCGATCGGCGGCCACGATGTCGACATTCAACTCGCCCATGTCACACCGCCTTTCGCTTGATCTCGACTATCTGTGCAGAAGCGCCCATCGTCACATCTTGGCGCCGAGGCTCTCGGCCTTCTTCGCGAGGTCATCGAGCCCACCGATGAGGAAGAACGCCTGCTCGGGAAGGTGGTCGAAGTCGCCCTTGGTCAGCTTGTCGAAGGCCTCGACGGTCTCCTTCAGCGGCACCGTGGAGCCGGGCTGGCCGGTGAACTGCTCGGCGGCCATCATGTTCTGGCTCAGGAACCGCTCGATGCGCCGCGCCCGGTTCACCAGCTGTTTGTCCTCCTCGGACAACTCGTCGATACCGAGAATAGCGATGATGTCCTGCAGGTCCTTGTAGCGCTGCAGAATCCGGATGACCTCCTGGGCGACCCGGTAGTGCTCATCGCCGACCACCGCGGGGTCCAGGATCGTCGAACTCGATGCCAGCGGGTCCACCGCCGGGAAGATCCCCTTGGAGAACACCGTGCGCGACAGCTCCGTGGTCGCATCGAGGTGGGCGAACGTCGTCGCCGGCGCCGGGTCGGTGTAGTCGTCGGCGGGCACGTAGACGGCCTGCATCGAGGTGATCGATCGCCCGCGGGTCGAGGTGATCCGCTCCTGCAGCTCACCCATCTCGTCGGCCAGGGTGGGCTGGTAACCCACCGCCGAGGGCATCCGCCCCAGCAGGGTGGAGACCTCGGATCCGGCCTGGGTGAACCGGAAGATGTTGTCGATGAACAGCAGCACGTCCTGGCCCTGCTCGTCGCGGAAGAACTCCGCCATCGTCAGCGCCGACAGCGCCACGCGCATACGGGTGCCCGGCGGCTCGTCCATCTGACCGAAGACCAGGGCGGTGTCCTTGAGCACGTCGGCCTCGCCGAGCTCGACCCACAGGTCGTTGCCCTCACGGGTACGCTCACCGACACCGGCGAAGACCGACGTACCACCGAAGTTGCGGGCGATGCGGTTGATCATCTCCTGGATGAGCACCGTCTTGCCCACACCGGCACCACCGAACAGCGCGATCTTGCCGCCACGCACGTACGGCGTGAGCAGATCGACCACCTTCAGACCGGTCTCGAGCATCTCGGTGCGCGGCTCGAGCTCGTCGAAGGACGGCGGCTTGCGGTGGATGGCCCAGTGCTCGAATTCTTCGCCGTAGCCCGGTTCGTCGAGGCAGTGCCCCAGCGCGTTGAACACGTGGCCCTTCACCCCGTCGCCGACCGGCACCGAGATCGCCGAGCCGGTGTCGACGACCTCGACACCGCGTACCAGGCCGTCGGTGGGCTGCATGGAGATGGTGCGCACCAGGTTGTCGCCGAGGTGCTGAGCCACCTCCAACGTCAGCGTCTTGGCCAGCGACTCGAAGGTGATGTCGGCGTGCAGCGCGTTGAACAGTTCGGGCACGGCACCCCGAGGGAATTCGACGTCGACGACCGGTCCGGTGACCCGGACCACGCGACCGTTGGTGTCGGTGCCTTTGGCGCCGGCGGGCTTTTCAGCGGTAGCAGTCATTTCCTTCTTCGCTTCCTGGGTGGGGCTTATTGGGAGGCGCCGGCGAGGGCGTTCGCGCCACCGACGATTTCACTGATTTCCTGGGTGATCTGGGCCTGCCGTTCGCGGTTGGCTTCCAGAGTGAGCGCCTTGATGAGGTCGTCGGCGTTGTCGGTGGCCGCCTTCATCGCGCGCTGACGGGACGCCAGTTCCGAGGCCGCGGCCTCAAGCAGCGCCGCGTACACGCGGGTGGTGAGGTAACGCGGCAGCAGGGAGTCGAACAGCGTGGTGGCGTCCGGCTCGAACGAGAACAGGGTGTGCGGACCGGTGTCCTCCTCGACGTACTCGACGACCATCGGCGCGACCCGCAACGCCTCGGCCGACTGCGACAGCATCGACTTGAACTCGGTGGCCACGATGTGCAGTTCATCGACCGCGGCCTCACCGGAACCGCCCTGCTCGTCATCGGCCCCGGCCAGAAACGCGCTCATCAACGTCGAGGCGATCTCAGCGGCGTCCTCGTAGGTGGGCTGCTCGGAGAACCCGTTCCAGGACCCGGTGATCTCCCAGTTGCGGAACGTGTAGTAGCCCAACGCCTTGCGGCCCACCACATAGAGGGTGGGCTGCTTGCCCTCCTCACGCAGCAGGGCGAACAGTTCCTCGGCGCGACGCAGCACGTTGGCGTTGTAGGCCCCGCACAGCCCCCGGTCCGAGGTCACCACCAGCACACCGGCGCGCGTCCGGTTGTCCCGCTCGACCAGCAGAGGGTGGTCCAGAGCGCTCTCCCCGGCCAGCGTGGTCAACATGTTGGTGATCTCGGTGGCATACGGTCGGGCGGCGGCCAACCGGGCCTGCGCCTTGCCGATGCGCGAGGTCGCGATCAGCTCCTGGGCCTTGGTGATCTTCTTGATCGACCCGGCGGAGCGGATCCGTCCCCGTAGCTCGCGAAGTGTGGCTGCCATGCGATTCCCCGTGAACTATTTCTTCTTCGGCGCGGGCTTGCGGACCTTGACGGCCGCCTTGCCCAATTCGTCTTCGTCGAGGGCGTCGACGTTCTCGTCGGGCACCACCGAACCGCCACCGGTCGGCGCGAAGCCCTTCTTGAACTTGTTGATCGCCGCGACCAGCTTCTCGCTGGTCTCCTCGGACAGCTTCGTGCTGTCGCGGATGTCGTTGAGGATCTCGGCCTCCGAGGCCCGGATGTGGTCGAGCAGTTCGGCCTCGAACCGGCCGACGTCTTCCACCGGCACCGAGTCCAGGTGGCCCTCGGTCCCGAGGAAGATCGACACGACCTGCTCTTCGACGGCCATCGGCGCGAACTGCGGCTGTTTGAGCAGCTCCACCAGCCGGGCGCCGCGATCCAGCTGGGCCTTGCTGGTGGCGTCCAGATCGGAGGCGAAGGCGGCGAACGCCTCGAGCTCGCGGTACTGCGACAGGTCCAGACGCAACGAGCCGGCCACCTCCTTCATGGCCTTGATCTGGGCGGCGCCGCCGACACGGGACACCGAGACACCGACGTTGATGGCCGGGCGCACACCCTGGTTGAACAGGTCGCTCTCCAGGAAGCACTGACCGTCGGTGATCGAGATGACGTTGGTCGGGATGTAGGCCGAGATGTCGTTGGCCTTGGTCTCGATGATCGGCAACCCCGTCAGCGAACCGCCGCCGAGCTCGTCGGAGAGCTTCGCGCAACGCTCCAGCAGCCGCGAGTGCAGGTAGAACACGTCACCGGGGTAGGCCTCGCGGCCCGGCGGACGGCGCAGCAGCAGCGAGATGGCGCGGTAGGCCTCGGCCTGCTTGGTCAGGTCGTCGAAGACGATCAGCACGTGCTTGCCCTGATACATCCAGTGCTGGGCGATCGCCGAACCGGTGTAGGGGGCCAGCCACTTGAAACCGGCCGAGTCCGAGGCCGGGGCGGCGACGATCGTGGTGTAGTCCATCGCGCCGCCCTCTTCCAGCGCGCGGCGCACGCTGGCGATGGTGGTGCCCTTCTGCCCGACGGCGACGTACACGCAGCGCACCTGCTGCTTGGGGTCACCACTCTCCCAGTTCTGGCGCTGGTTGAGGATGGTGTCCACACACAGCGCGGTCTTGCCCGTCTTGCGGTCGCCGATGATCAGCTGACGCTGGCCGCGCCCGATCGGGGTCATCGCGTCGACGGCCTTGACACCGGTCTGCAGCGGCTCGCTCACGCTCTGGCGCTGCACCACCGACGGGGCCTGCATCTCCAGGGCGCGGCGGGTCTCGGCCTCGATGTCGCCCCGGGCGTCGATCGGCTGGCCGAGCGGGTTGATCACCCGGCCCAGGAAGCCGTCACCGACCGGCACCGAGAGCACCTCGCCGGTGCGCTTGACCTGCTGGCCTTCGGCGAGGTTCTCGAAGTCACCGAGGATGACCGCGCCGACGCTGTGCTCGTCGAGGTTGAGCGCCACGCCCAGCACCCCGCCGGGGAACTCGAGCAGCTCCTGGGTCATCACCGAGGGCAGGCCCTCGACGTGGGCGATACCGTCACCGGCGTCGATGACGGTGCCGACCTCCTCCCGGGCGGTGTCGGAGGAGAAGGAGTCCACGTACTCCTCGATCGCACCCTGGATGTCATCAGCGGAGATTGTCAACTCTGCCATGGCTTTTCGTCTTCCTGCCTTCGGTGTGGATGGTGGTCTGTCGTTGGGGATCAGTCGGGGAGCTGGGTTTGGGCGGCCGCCAGACGCGACGACAGCGTGCCGTCGATCACCTCGTCGCCGACCGAGATCTCCAGACCGCCGAGCAGCTCGGGGGCGATCTGCATCTGGACGGTCACCGGGTGGCTGTAGACCCGGCTGAGCACCTCGGTCACCCGGGTGCGCTGGGCCTCGCCGAGCGGGGCGGCTGCGCGAACGTGCGCCACCACCTCGCCGCGGCGCGAGACCGCCGCCTCGGCCAGTCCGAGCACCGCGTGCTGGGTGGGCTGACCGTGCAGCAGCTCCACGGTCTGCGACAGCAACGCCACCGCGACCGGGTTGGCGTTGCCGGCCCGGTCGAGAACGCGGTGCAGCAACCGCACCCGGTCTTGCGCCGGGGCGGTGTCGTCGCCCAGGAGGGTGTCCAGCCGCGGCTGTGCGTCGAGGATGCGGGAGAACCGGAACAGTTGGTCTTCGACCTCGTCGATGTGGCCGGACCGCTCGGCGCGGACCAGCAGCGACTGGCGGGCCAGGTACTCCAGCGCCTTGGCCAGGTCGGCGGTCTCCGACCACCGCTCGGCGACCGCGGCGTTGACCAGGTTCGTCGTGGCGGTGCCCACCTTGCCCGAGAGCAGACGCTGCACCAGGCGCAGCCGCGGCGCGGCGTCCTCACCGGGAATGGTCAGATACCGGGTGACCAGCGCCTCGTTCTGCAGCAGCTTGACCACCGCCACCAACTCGTCGGCCAAGGTCGACAGGCCCTGGTCGTCGAGGTCGGCGACGACCTCGACGAACCGCTCGGAGAGGCTGTTGTAGGAGCGGCGGCTGCCGGACCGGAATCGGGCCAGCACCGGGTCCTCGATCTGCACCGACGACGGTGCCATCGCCTCGAGCTCATCGAGGAACCGGTCGACGGTGGCGGCCTGACGGCCCGGATCGCTGACGTGGTCACGGACCAGGTCACCGGCTCGTGCGACCGATTCGCGGCCCAGGTCCGCGCGCAGCTGCCGGATCAACTGGGCACGCAGCAGCTGGACCTGCTCGCCACCCTGGGTCTTGATCCGCTCCACCTCGGCGTCGGCCTGCGAACGCAGCTGCGCCGAGATCCGCTCGGCGTCGGCGCGGGCGTCCTCGACGACTCGCGTGGACTCGCGCTTGGCGTCCTCGACCGCCTTGCTGTGCGCCTGGTCGGCGTCGGCCAACCGGGCGGCGGCGCCCGCGGCCTCGTCCAACTGCTCGCGAATCGAGTTTTGTTGCGCCGCCATCATCCTGCGTATCAGTGGCACCACGTACCGCCACAGCAACACCACGATGAGGGTGAACCCGATCAACTGACCAATGAATGTCGACATCGCCGATTACCGTCCTGCCGCCGTCGTCGCGTCGGCATCGCCCACACCGACACCCAGCACCCGGCCGGCGAGGGTCGTCGAGAGGGTCTCCACCCGGACCCGCAGATCCTCGGCGACCTTGTCGCCCTCACGCTTGAGTTGCTCACTGGCCCCCTGCAGGGTCTCGGCCACCTGCTCACCGGCACGAGCCCGCATCTCCTCCAGGACCGTGCGCCCCTCGTTGCGGGCCTCGTCGCGGACCGCGGTCGCTTCCGCCCGCGCCCCGGACATGGCCTGCTCGTAGTCGGCCTCGGCGGCGGCGAACTGCTCGGCGGACCGCTTGTTGTCCGCCAGCGTCTTGGTGACCATGTTCTCGCGCTCACGCAGCACCTTGGTCACCGGCGGCACCACGAAAACGCTGATGACGCCCAGCACGACCAGGAAGATCGCCAGTACGACGAAGAAGGTGCCGTTGGGAATGAGGAAGTTGGCTGTTTCGGCTTCCTCACCACCCTGGCCGGCGGCCAGGATTGCAGCGCTTAAGTCACCCATGTCAGCGGACTACTGCGCAGCGATCGGGGTGGCGAAAACGAACAGGGCCATGAAGGCCAGGTTGATGAAGTATGCGGCCTCCACCAAACCGACCGTGATGAAGAACGGGGTGAACAGCCGGCCCTGCGCCTCGGGCTGTCGCGCGATCCCGGCGATCAGCGCGTTACCGGCGATACCGTCACCAACACCGGCACCGATCGCACCGCCGGCCATGATCAGGCCGCCGCCGATGAGGGCGCCCATCCCGATCAGATTCGGGTCTCCCATTACCTTCTCCTCCTTGATATCCGGTAGCTGTCTACCAGGTCTGTGTTAGTGCTCGTGCTCTTCTTCGAGTTCCATCGCCTGGCTGAAGTACAGCACGGTCAGCAGGGCGAAGATGAACGCTTGAATGGCACCGACGAACAGGTCGAACGCCTTCCACACCGCGTTGGGGGCCCACAAAATATACGGCGGGAACAACGCGATCAACCCCACCAGGATGCCGCCGGCGAAGATGTTGCCGAAAAGACGCAAGGCCAGCGAGATCGGCTTGGCCAACTCTTCGACCAGGTTGATCGGGGCCATCAAGGTCACGTGCCCCTTCACCAGCTGCAGGGGGTGGCCGAACAGGCCGCGACGCCAGAAGCCGGCCAGGTGGTAGCTGAGAAAGACGAACACCGTCAACGCGGCGACGAAGTTGATGTCGGCGGCGGCGGGGCTGAACAGCTCCCGCGAGACCCCGTCCTCGTCGGCGTACTGCACCGGCAGCACCGACAGCCAGTTCGCGATGAGGATGTAGATGAACAACGTGACCGCCAACGGCAGCACGAACGGCGCCACCCGCATCCCGATCGTCGCCTCGATCTGGCCGCGCATCTGGGTCGTGATGGTCTCGAAGAACAGCTGCACACCCCCGGGCACCCCGGTCGAGGTGACCTTGGCGCGCAGGTAGAGCGCCATCGCGATGACGATGACGGCCGCGATCGCACTGGAGATCACCGTGTCGAGGTTGATGGTCATCCCCAACCAGGTGGTCGTGACGTGATGACCGACCTCGACCTTGCTCTCGGCCAGGATCGTCTCGTCCATCATGCGGTCCCTTCGGTGTATCCGTCGGTCGTGCCGGCCGGACCCGCGTCGTCCGCCGAGGTACGAATCTTCTTCCAGACCGGCAGCGCGGTGCCGCCCACCAGCAGCACCTGGAACAGCGCCAGCCCGAACACCACACCCAGGCCGTCGGGGCGGGTGAGGTAGGCGATGACCAGGGCGATCACCGTGATGACCGCCAGTCGGGTCGCGGAGTTGAGCGCCATTTTGCGTTTGAGCGGATGCTCACCGGCGGTGATGGCGTTGACCGACCGACGGATCAGCAGCGCATTGACCAGCCCGATCGCCATCCCGACGCCGAGGTAGACCCCGATCATCGGGCGATCCAGCAGGAAGGTGGCTCCGATGGCGGCCGCGGTCAACGCCAGGCAGATGACCAAGAGGCGCAGCGGGCGAAACGCCACTTCCGGAAACACCAACGGCGCATCCTGCGCTGGTGTCGTCACCGTGTCACCTCAGTCACCGAAGTCCCTGCATTCTCCGCAAATCCGACGTAAGCCTGGCGTCGCTCACCTGCATCCCGTGCGACCTGCCGAGCGTATCGGACGGCATTGGGCGCACAGGAATCACCCAAGGAAAAGCTCCTTCTTGGTGGCCGGATGTCGACGCCGATCGGAACCGTACCACACGGCAGGCCCCTTGAAACCGGGGCCTACTACTTTTCGTCGTACACGTTGTCACGGCCCCTGACCAGGGGAATCAACGTCGCCACGACGGCGACGAGAATCGCCGCGAGCATCACCGCGCCGGTGTAGCGCGGGTCGACGAAAATGGTGCTGGCCACCCCGAGGGCCACGATCCCCACCCACAGGTAAATCAGCAGCACCACCCGGCGGTGCGAGTGCCCGATCTCCAACAACCGGTGATGCAGGTGCATCTTGTCGGGGTGAAACGGGCTCACCCCGGCGCGGGTGCGGCGCACGATCGCCAGCAGCATGTCCAGGGCGGGGACGAACATCACCGCGACCACCAGCAGGAACGGCGCCAGCAGCGCGAAGACGTCGCGGGCGCCGTAGGCACTCTGGGAGATCGGGCCGGCCGCGGTGGTGGAGGCGGCGGCCAGCATCAGCCCGATCAGCATCGACCCGGAATCGCCCATGAAGATCTTGGCGCGGTGGAAATTGTGCGGCAAAAACCCCAGACACGCCCCGGCCAGCACCACCGAGATCACCGCGGGCGGGTAGAACAGCACGTCCCCGCCGTGGTCCCGCAGCAGACCCATCGAGAAGATGCAGATGGCCAGCGCGGTGATCAACGCGAGGCCGGCGGCAAGCCCGTCGAGGCCGTCGACGAAGTTCATCGCGTTGACGATCGACACGGTCAGCGCCAGGGTCAGCAGAATCGAGGACACCTGGTCCAGCACGATCGTGCCCACTCCCCCGAACGGGATGTAGAGCACGCTCCACGCGACCCCCATCGTGACCAGGACGCTGGCGGCGGTGATCTGACCGGCGAATTTGGTCAGCGCGTCCAGACCCCAACGGTCGTCGATGAGCCCGATGCCCATGATCACGCCACCGGCGACCACCACCGCCGGCATCCCCGAGGAGTAGACGAACCCGCGGGTCAGTGCCGGCAGTTGCGAGGCGAGGAACACCGCGGCGATGGTCCCGACGTACATCGCCAGCCCGCCCATCCGGGGGGTGGGGGTGCGGTGGACGTCGCGGTCGCGCGGGTAGGCGACCGCTCCCAGCCGGGTGGCCAGCACCCGCACCGGCCCGGTCGCGAAGTAGGTGACGATCGCGGCGGTCAGGCCGACCAGCGCGAGTTCGCGCAACGGCACCCCGGCGCCCTGCTCGGCGACGGTGTACACCCCGGCGGTCAGAGTGGGCACGTCACCGGTCATTCCGCGACCGTACTGCACCGCGGCGCGCCCGAGGTCAGTCCGTCAGCGTCGCGGGGTCGACCTCCAGGACCGCGGCGACACGCTCGACGCTGACCGGCCCGGTGCGCAGGATCCGCGGCCCGGCGCCGGTGAGGTCCACGATCGTGGAGGCCGCCTGCTGCGCCGCGGGGCCGGCGTCGAGATACACCGCCGCGCGGTCGGCGAACTGCTCCCGGGCCTCGGCCGCGGTACCGGCCGCAGGGCGGCCGGAGACGTTGGCGCTGGAGACCGCCATCGGTCCGATCGCGCGCAGCACCTCGATGGCGACCGGGTGCAGGGGCATGCGCAGCATCACGGTGCCGCCGGTGTCGCCGAGATTCCACGGCAGCGAGGGGGCGGCGGTCACCACCAGGCTCAACGCTCCCGGCCAGAAAGCGCGGATGAGGGTCCGGGCGGCGTCGGGGACGGTGAACACCAGGCCGTCGATGGTGCGCCACGATCCGACGAGGACACCGACCGGCATGTCCGGGCCCCGCCCCTTGGCCGCCAGCAAGGACTCCACCGCGGCGGGGTCGAAGGCGTCGGCGCCGATGCCGTAGACGGTGTCGGTGGGCACCACCACCAGTTGGCCGGCCTTGACCGCGCTGATGGCGGCGGCGATCCCGGCGGCGCGCCGGTGCGGGTCCGCACAGTCGTACACGTCGCGGTGGTGCGCGGGGGGGCGGTCTTGCTCACCGGTGCTGTGTGTCACCGTGACACCTTCCTGCGGGCGGTCACGAACCGCGGTCGTCCTGCCAGATCGCGGCGACTCACGATGGTATCGAAAAGCCCTGTGTGGGCGATCAATTCGACGGTGGCACCGGCGGTGCTGTCATCGTGTTCGACCGCGAACCGGCCGCCGGGACGCAGCCAGGAGCCCGCCCGCGCGGTGACCGCGCCGATCACCGCCATCCCGTCGGACCCGGCGAACAGGGCATGGCGCGGATCGTGGTCGGCCACCTCGGGTGTCAACGACGCACCCTCGGGAAGGTACGGCGGGTTGGCCACCACGAGGTCGACGGCACCGTCGAGCTCGGCGAGCAGGCCCGGGGTGGCGATGTCGGCCTGCACCCACTGCACCGGGCTGTCGGCGCCGTTGCGGCGGGCGTAGGCCAGGGCGGACTCGCAGATCTCGATGCCGAACACCCGGGCGGTGGGCCGGTGCCGCGCCAACGCCAGCGCCAGGGCACCGGAGCCGGTGCAGGCGTCGATGACGGTCGGTGAGTCCGGCAGGTCTTCGGCGAGCGCCCAGGCCAGCAGCGCCTCGGTCTCGGGACGCGGCACGAACACCCCGGGGCCCACGTGCAGCGTGACCGAACCGAACGACGCGGTACCGGTGAGGTGCTGCAGCGGGACCCGGCGGGCACGGGCGTCGACCAGCCGGCGGTACTCGGCGTAGAAGGTGCGCACAGGCGGATCGACCAGCGCGAGCCGCCCCCGCTCAGTGCCGATCAGGTGCGCCGCCAACTCCTCGGCGTCGCGGCGCGCCGAGTCGATCCCGGCGTGCGCCAAGGCGGCGGCCGCCTCGGCGATCGCACGCGACAGCCCGCCGGGCGAGCGCCGTGTCGGCACGTCGCAGCGGGTCATGACTGTTGCAGGCGGGCTTGTTTGTCCGCGTCGGCCAGGGCGTCGAGCAGCGCATCGAGGTCACCGTCGAGCACCTGGTCGAGGTTGTGGCTCTTGAAACCGATGCGGTGATCGGCCAGCCGGTTCTCCGGGAAGTTGTAGGTCCGGATGCGTTCGCTGCGGTCGACGGTGCGGATCTGGCTGGCCCGGTCGGCCGAGGCCTCCGCCAGCGCCTTCTCCTCGGCCAGCGCCTGCAGGCGCGCGGCGAGCACCTGCAGGGCACGAGTCTTGTTCTGCAGCTGCGACCGTTCGTTTTGGCAGGTGACGACGATCCCGGTGGGCAGGTGGGTCAGGCGCACCGCCGAGTCGGTGGTGTTGACGCCCTGGCCGCCTTTGCCCGAGGAGCGGTAGACGTCGATGCGCAGATCGGCCTCGTCGATCTGCACCTCGCCGATCTCCTCGGGTTCGGGGTAGACCAGCACCCCGGCCGCCGAGGTGTGCACCCGGCCCTGCGATTCGGTGACCGGAACCCGCTGCACCCGGTGCACGCCGCCCTCGAATTTCAGGCGTGACCACACCCCGTCGGCGGCGTCGCCCCGGCTGGTGATCGACAGCGTCGCCTCCTTGTACCCGCCCAGGTCGGACGTGGTCTGGTCGAGCACGGTGACCGTCCATCCGTGCCGTTCGGCGTAGCGGGTGTACATGCGCGCCAGGTCAGCGGCGAACAGCGCGGATTCCTCGCCGCCCTCCCCGGATTTCACCTCCAGCAGAATGTCGTCGCCGTCGTGCGGATCGCGGGGGGCGAGCATGTCGGTGAGCCGGGCGTCCAACTCGGCCACCCGGGTCTCCAGCTCGTCGGCTTCGGCGGCGAACGACGCGTCGTCGGCGGCGAGCTCGCGCGCGGCCTCCAGGTCGTCGCGCGCGGCGGTCAACTTGCGGTGGGTGGCCACGATCGGCGCCAGCTGGGCGAAGCGTCGCCCCACCTTGCGGGCCCGGACGGCATCGCCGTGCAGGTCGGGGTCGGCCAGTTGGGTCTCCAGTTGCGCATGCTCGACCAGCAGTGCATCGATGGCGTGCACGCTCTGCGTCATGTCAACTTCTTCCCCGGACACAAACCGACGCCCGGATACCGCGGCTGTGCGCTCCGGGCGTCGGAATGGTTGCTAGCTCTCGGCGTTCTGCGTCTTCGCGGTGTTGGCCTTGCGCTTTCCATACCGCCGCTCGAAGCGCGCCACCCGGCCACCGGTGTCCAGGATCTTCTGCTTGCCGGTGTAGAACGGGTGGCACTGCGAGCAGACCTCGACCACGATGTGCCCACCCGGCTTGGTGCTGCGGGTGGTGAAGCTGTTGCCGCAACCGCAGACCACGGTGGTCTCGCCGTAGGCGGGGTGAATGTCGGTTTTCATGCTGTCCTCTGCAATCGTTGGTCCGGGTCGCCCACCAGGGCGTGAACCGGAGCCTGAGGTGACGGGTTGGGTTGCCAACCTGATCCGGCGTCTCATTATGCCAGGCCAGGCATCGTGGCCCCAAAACGCCGGGGCGGCCGCCACTATTCCCGAACGCCCGCCGAGTGGCGGATTGTTTGACAATCTAGGAACCTGGGTATGAGACGACGGATAACTTCGAGACCGGCTCGGTGGTGTCGCCGGCGGTCCCGGATTCGAACAAGGAGAGGCGACGATGACGATGCAGATCCGAAGCCTGATCACCAAGGCCACGCTTGGCGTGTCGAGCGCTGCGGTCGCGTTCGGCCTGGGCGCCGGCGTGGCCCTGGCCGACCCGACACCGCCACCGCCGCCACCGGTTCCCAACGTCGAGGCGCCCGCACCCCCGCCGGTGCCCCCCGTACCGCCGGTGCCCGAGGCGCCCTCACCGCCTCCGGTGCCCCCGGTGCCGCCGGTGCCCGAGGTGCCCTCACCGCCGCCGGTGCCCCCGGTGCCCGAGGTGCCCTCACCGCCGCCGGTGCCCCCGGTGCCGCCGGTGCCCTCGGTGGGGTATTAGACCCGACACAAGACAGCTCCCCGGGGCCCTGAGGGCCTCGGGGAGCTGTCCTTTTCCGGTAGGTCGCCGACCCCGAGGGTCAGTCGTTGTCCAACCCGCCGGGCGTGTTCTTGGAGACCTGGACCAGGAACTCGTAGTTGTTCTTGGTCTTGCGCAGCTGGCTCATCAACAGGTCGATCGCCTGGTGGGAGTCCAGCCCGGACAGCACCCGACGCAGCTTGTGGACGATCCCGAACTCGTCGGGCGAGAGCAGCAGCTCGTCCTTGCGGGTGCCGGACGGGTTGACGTCGACGGCGGGGAACACCCGGCGCTCGGCGATCTTGCGGTCCAGCTTCAGCTCCGCGTTGCCGGTGCCCTTGAACTCCTCGAAGATCACGGTGTCACCGGTCGACCCGGTTTCGACCATCGCGGTCGCGATGATCGTCAACGACCCGCCTTCCTCGATGTTGCGCGCCGCGCCGAGGAACCGTTTCGGCGGGTACAGGGCCGTGGAGTCCACACCCCCGGAGAGGATGCGCCCCGACGCCGGTGAGGCGTTGTTGTAGGCACGGCCGAGTCGGGTGATCGAGTCGAGAAGCACCACGACGTCCTTGTCCTGCTCGACAAGTCGTTTGGCCCGCTCGATGGCCAGCTCGGCCACCGAGGTGTGATCCGACGGCGGACGGTCGAAGGTGGAGGCGATGACCTCACCTTTGACCGAGCGCTGCATGTCGGTCACCTCTTCGGGGCGTTCGTCGACCAGGACGACCATGAGGTGGCACTCGGGGTTGTTGCGGGTGATCGCGTTGGCGATGTCCTGCAGGATCGTGGTCTTACCGGCCTTGGGCGGCGACACGATCAAGGCCCGCTGCCCCTTGCCGATCGGCATGATCAGGTCGATGACCCGGGTGGTGAGCAGATCCGGCGAGGTCTCCAGCCGGAGCCGCTGGTTGGGGTAGAGCGGAGTGAGCTTGCCGAACTCCGGGCGCTTCTTCGCATCTTCGACCGGGCCCCCGTTGACGGTGTCCAACCGCACCAGCGGGTTGAACTTCTGTCGGGAGTTCTGGCCGCCGCCTTCGCCTTCCCGCGGGGCGCGCACCGCGCCGGTGATCGCGTCGCCACGTCGCAAGCCGTTCTTGCGCACCATGTTCATCGAGACGTACACGTCGTTGGGTCCGGCGAGGTAGCCCGAGGTGCGCACGAATGCGTAGTTGTCCAACACATCGAGGATGCCGGCCACCGGCTGCACGACATCGTCCTCGCGCAGTTCGGTGTCACCGCCGTCGCCGGAACGGTCCCGGCGGCGCCGGTCGCGGAACCGCCGGCCCCGCCGACCGCCGCGGCCCTCACCGTCGTCGTCGCCACGGTTCTGTTGACCCTGCTGACCCTGCTGACTCTGTTGACTCTGTTGGCCGTGTTGGCCCGAGTCCCCGCCGGCGCCGTCGCCCTTGTCGCGCGGTTTGTCGTTCTTGTTCTGGCCCCGACCGTCTTTGGCGCCGTCCTTGGGCCCGTCCTTGGTGTCTTTGGGCCCGTCCTTGGGCCCGTCCTTGGCGTCTTTGGCGTCCTTGGCGTCCGTGCCGTCACCGGCGCCCTGGGCGTCTCTGGCCTGCTTCGGGCGGTCCTTGGTCTGCGCGGGGGGCGTATCGGCCTGGCTGGCTGCGCTGTCCGATCCGCCGGTGGCCGCGGGCTCGGCCGGCCCGGACGTGTCGCCGCCGGTCTGCGGCGCGTCACCGCGGTCCGCGGCCGGTGCACCGCTGTCGCGGGCGGCACCGCGCCGCTCGCGCCGGGGCGCGTCGCCGGTGTCGCTGTCTTGCGCCGCGGGCGTCGCCGGCGCCTCGTGCGATCCGCCGTTTTTTCCTTCACGGCTCTCGTTGATCGCGGCGATCAGTTCACTTTTTCGCATACCGGAGGCTCCCTTGACGCCGGATTGCACGGCCAACACCCGTAGCTCGGGCAGCACCATCGCCGACAGCCCACCACGCTTGTCTTTTTTGGTGTCGGTCTGTGCCGCGGCGCCGGCGGTGCCCGACACGTCGGCCCCGCCGTTGTCGTCAGCTGTGATCAGGTCCGTATCGGTCACGGATTTCCTTTCTTCCCCCGCAGGCTTCATCGGACGAGGGGTTCAGTGGCATTCAGCTCATACACCGAACGCGTGCTACCGCAACATTCCCGCGACGGTGACCACCAGGGTGGCGGTCGCTAAATGATCCCCGAGAAGAATTTGGTAGGTGTCCCTGTGTTCAGCGCAGACGTAGATGCTGCGATTACCGGACAGCTCCGAGAATAACGCGCCGGACGATTGTTCGCAACCAAACCCGCCGCGCGCCGCGATATCAACTCGACAACAACGCCCCGGCGCCCCAGCGCACGGGCTCCCCGATCGCCATCTCGCCGACGGTGAACCCGTGCGCACGACCGAAGTCCACCGCCTCCGGAGGCAGCCGATCCTCGGTGCTCAGCGCGATCACCGTCGGACCGGCCCCGGAGAGCACCGCGGCGATGCCATGATCCCGCAGGAGCTGCAGATACTCCGCCGAGGCGGGCATGGCCGCAGCCCGTTGCGGTTGGTGCAGCACATCCTCGGTGGCCGCCAACAGCAGGTCGGGACGTTCGGTCAGCGCCACCACCAGCAACGCGGCCCGACTGACGTTGAAGCGGGCGTCTTGATGGCTGACCTGCGCCGGCAGCAGCACCCGGGTTTCGGCCGTCGACGACCGCTGTTCGGGGATGGCCGGAAACAACCGCAGGTCCGGATGCAGTCGCAGCGGCACCGCCGCGTAACGTGCCGGGCCGGCGCTGTCGTCGATCCACGACACCACCGCACCGCCGAGCACCGATGCCGCCGCATTGTCGGAGTGCCCTTCGAACTCCGACGACAGCTGAATCAACTGCTGTTCGCTCAGCGTTGCGACATTCGTCTGTGCCACAAGGCCGTTGACGACCGCCAACCCGCCGACGACAGCGGCTGCCGATGATCCCAGGCCCCGCGAATGCGGGATGGCGTTGCGACAGCGCACCACCATTCCGGGGGCGCGGACACCGCAGGCCGCCAGCCCCCGCTGAATGGCCTGGACCACCCGATGCTCGGCGTTCGACGGAACCTGGCCGGCCCCCTCCCCTTCGACCTCAACAACCAGACCGGAATCGGTTGTCTCCACGATGATTTGGTCGTAGAGACTCAATGCCAGTCCGAGGCTGTCGAACCCGGGGCCCAGGTTGGCGCTGGAGGCGGCCACCGCGGCGGTGGCCGACAGGCCGACGGGCAGGGTCGGGGTCACCGGCGACATCTAGCCCAGCCCCAACTGCTCGACCACGACACCGGCGTCCACCGGAACCGGGGTCACCGTGGGCATGTCCCGCAGGGCGGTGTCGGGGTCTTTGAGGCCATTGCCGGTGACGGTACAGACCACCGTGGACCCGCGCGGCACCCAGCCGTCTTCGACGGATTTGAGCAGGCCCGCGATGCTCGCCGCCGAGGCCGGCTCGACGAACACCCCTTCGGCCTCGGCAACCAGGTGATACGCCGCGAGGATCTCCTCGTCGGTGGCCGACAGGAAACGCCCGTCGGAGTCCTGCTGCGCCGTTACCGCCGACGCCCAGGAGGCCGGGGAGCCGATCCGGATCGCGGTGGCCACGGTCTCGGGATTGCTCACCGGCTTGCCCGAGACCAACGGTGCCGCCCCGGCGGCCTGCGTGCCCAGCATCCGCGGCAGCCGGTCGGCCACCCCGTCGGCGTGGTACTCGCGGTAGCCGCGCCAGTACGCGGTGATGTTGCCGGCGTTGCCGACCGGCAGGGAGTGGACGTCGGGGGCGGCGCCCAGCGCGTCGACGATCTCGAACGCCGCGGTCTTCTGCCCCTCGATGCGCACCGGGTTGACCGAGTTGACCAACGCGATCGTCGGGAAGTCGGTGGTCATCTTGCGGGCCAACTCCAGACAGTCGTCGAAGTTGCCGTCGACCTGGATGATCTTCGCCCCGTGCATGACCGCCTGGGCCAGCTTGCCCATGGCGATCTTGCCCTGCGGGACCAGCACCGCACAGGTGATCCCGGCACGGGCGGCATAGGCGGCGGCCGAGGCGGAGGTGTTGCCGGTCGAGGCGCACAGCACCGCCTGCTGACCGCGGGCCAGGGCGTCGGTGACCGCCATCGTCATGCCGCGGTCCTTGAACGACCCGGTCGGGTTGAGCCCCTCCACCTTCAGATGCACGGTGCAACCGGTCCGCTCGGAGATCCGGCCGGCGTGGATCAGCGGGGTCCCGCCCTCGAGCAGCGTGACCGGGGTCCAGTCGTCGCCGACCGGCAACCGGTCGCGATAGGCCGCGATCAGACCGGGCCAGGGCTGATGCGGATTCGTCGGGGCGGGGCTCATGGGTTGGTTCCTTCCAATCGCAGCACGCTGGCCACACTGGCGACGGCGTCGAGGTCTTCCAGGGCGCGCACCGTCTCCGACAACGCGGCGTCGGTGGCGCGGTGGGTGACCACCACGATGCGCGCACCGACCCGTTGGCCGCCGTCGTCGACCACGCCCTCCTGGCGCACCTCGGCGATGCTGACTTCCCGGGTGGCGAATTCGGCGGCGACCGCGGAGAGCACACCGGGCTTGTCGGCCACGTCCATGCTGACGTAGTAGCGGGTGGAGACCTTGCCGATCGGGGCGATGGGCAACTGGGCGTATTTCGATTCGCGCGGCCCGCGGCCGCCCTGCACCCGGTTGCGCGCCGCCATCACGAGGTCGCCGGTGACCGCCGAGGCGGTCGGCGTACCGCCGGCGCCCTGCCCGTAGAACATCACCCGGCCGGAGGCCTCGGCCTCCACCACGACCGCGTTGAACGCCCCACCGACGGTGGCCAGCGGGTGGGTGGCCGGCACCAGTGCCGGATAGACCCGGGCCGACACCATCTCGGTGCCGTCGGCGTCGGTGATGCGTTCGCAGATCGCCAGCAGCTTGATCGTGCAGTTCAGCGCCCGCGCCGACACGAAATCGTCCGGGGTGATCGTGGTGATCCCCTCTCGGTAGACGTCGTCGGCGGTGACCGTGGTGTGAAACGCGATGGAGGCGAGGATGGCCGCCTTGGAAGCCGCGTCGTAGCCGTCGACGTCGGCACTCGGGTCGGCCTCGGCGTAGCCGAGCACGCTGGCGTCGGCCAGGGCGCTGGCGTAGTCGGCGCCGGTGGTCTCCATATCCGAGAGGATGTAGTTGGTGGTGCCGTTGACGATGCCGGCGACCCGCAGCACCGTGTCGCCGGCCAACGACTGGGTGAGCGGCCGGATCACCGGGATGGCCCCGGCGACCGCCGCCTCGAAATACAGGTCCACGTGGGCGCGTTCGGCGGCACGGGCGAGATCCCCGGTGGAACTGGCCAGCAGCGCCTTGTTGGCGGTCACCACCGATTTGCCGTGCTCGATCGCGGTCATGATCGCCGCGCGGGCCGGCTCCACCGGTCCCATCAACTCCACGACGATGTCGACGTCGTCGCGGGACACCAGTCCGTCGATGTCGTCGGTGAGCAGCCCGATCGGCACACCGCGGTTGGCGTTGACCCGCCGCACCCCGACACCGCGCAGGACCAGCGGGGCGCCGATGCGCGCGGCCAGGTCCGCGGCGCTGTTCTCGATGATGCGGACAACCTCGCTGCCGACGTTGCCGTACCCGAGTACCGCAACACCGACCGGTTTCTGCTCAGTGGCCACCGCCCACCTCCAGGCTCAACAAATCATCCATGGTCTCCCGGCGCAGCACCAACCGGGAGTGACCGTCACGCACCGTCACCACCGCCGGGCGGCACACCAGGTTGTATCGGCTCGACATCGAGTAACAGTAGGCGCCGGTGGCGGCCACCGCGAGCAGGTCCCCCGGCTCCACATCCCCGGGAACCCAGGTGTCACGCACGATGATATCCCCACTCTCACAGTGTTTTCCGACTACACGGGCCAGCACCGGCGGCGCCTCGCTGCTTCGCGAGACCAGCCGCACGTCGTAGTGAGCCCCGTACAGCGACGGGCGGATGTTGTCACTCATACCCCCGTCGACGCTGATGTAACGCCGCCGTGCCGAGGCGCTGATGTCGACGTCTTTGACGGTGCCCACCTCGTAGAGGGTGACGGTGCCCGGCCCGGCGATCGCCCGGCCCGGCTCCACCACCAGCTTCGGGGCGGGCAGGCCCACCGCGGCGGACTCGTCGGCGACGATGGCGGTGAGTTTCGCCGCCAGCTGCGCCACCGGTGGCGGGTCGTCCTCGGGCAGGTAGGCGATCCCGAATCCTCCGCCGAGGTCGACGGTGCGGATCTGGGCGGTCTTGTCGACCCCGAATTCGGCGACGACGTCGCGCAGCAGCCCGATGACCCGGTGCGCGGCGATCTCGAATCCGGCCACGTCGAAGATCTGCGAACCGATGTGGCTGTGCAGTCCGACCAGCCGCAGATGCTCGGCGGCGAAGACCTGCCGGATCGCGTCCAGCGCCGCTCCCCCGGCCAGCGACAGCCCGAACTTCTGGTCTTCGTGGGCGGTGGAGATGAACTCATGGGTGTGCGCCTCGACACCGACGGTGACCCGCACCAGCACGTCTTGGACCACACCGGCCTCGGCGGCCACCGCCTCGAGGCGGTCGATCTCGATGAGGGAGTCCAGGACCACGTGCCCGACGCCGGCCGTCACGGCGGCGCGCAATTCGCTCACCGATTTGTTGTTGCCGTGCACCGCGATTCGCTCCGGTGGGAACCCGGCGTGCATGGCGACGGCCAACTCGCCGCCGGTGGCCACGTCCAACGACAGACCTTCCTCGGCGACCCAGCGGGCGACTTCGCTGCACAGGAATGCCTTCGCCGCGTAGTGCACGTGGTCACCGCCGCCGAACGCCGTGGCGATCTCCCGGCAGCGGCCGCGGAAGTCGTCTTCGTCGACGACGAACAGTGGGGTGCCGAACTCGCGGGCCAGCGCGTCGACTCCGACACCGCCGACGCGGACCACCCCGTCGTCACCGCGAGCGGCGCCGCGCGGCCAGACGTGCGGTGCCAGCAGCAGCGCATCGTCAACGCTGCCCGGGCGCGGCGGCGCACCGACCGGATGGGCGCTCACATCCGCTCCGGTGCGCGCACGCCGAGGATGTCCAGACCGTTGGCGACCGCCTGCCGGGTCGCCTGGCACAGCGCCAGCCGCGCGGCGTGCAGGTCGCTGGGCGCCTCGTCGCCCTGCGGCAGCACGCGGCACGAGTCGTAGAACCGGTGATAGTCACCGGCCAGCTCCTCCAGGTAACGGCAGATACGGTGCGGCTCCCGCAGTGCGGCAGCGGTTTTGAGCACCCGGGGGAACTCGCCGAGGCTGCGGATCAGCGTGCCCTCTTTGTCGTGAGTGAGCAACTCGAGGTGGCCGGTGTCGGCGACGATGCCGAGGTCGGCGGCGTTGCGGGCCAGCGCCGAGAGCCGCGCGTGTGCGTATTGCACGTAGTAGACCGGGTTTTCGTTCGACGCCGAGGACCACAGGGCCAAATCGATGTCGATCGGGGTGTCCACCGACGAGCGGATCAGGCTGTAGCGGGCCGCGTCGACACCGATCGCCTCGACCAGGTCATCGAGGGTGATCACGGTGCCGGCGCGTTTGCTCATCTTCACCGGCGCCCCGTCGCGGACCAGGTTGACCATCTGGCCGATCAGCACCTCGACGGTGGCCGGGTCCTCGCCGAACGCCGCGGCGGCGGCCTTGAGCCGGGCGATGTAGCCGTGGTGGTCCGCACCGAGCATGTAGATGCACAGGTCGAATCCGCGGTGTCGCTTGTCGAGGTAGTAGGCCAGGTCGCCGGCGATGTAGGCGGGTTGGCCGTCGCTTTTGATCACGACGCGGTCCTTGTCGTCACCGAAGGCGCTGGTGCGCAGCCAGGTCGCACCGTCTTTTTCGTAGATGTTGCCGTTGTCGCGCAGCTTGGCGATGGCCTCGTCCACCCGCCCGGAGGTGTGCATGGAGTCTTCGTGGGTGTAGACGTCGAAGTCGGTGCCGAACTCGTGCAGCGAGGCCTTGATGTGGGCGAACATCAGATCCACCCCGATCGCGCGGAACGTCTCGTGGCGCTCGGCGGGCGGCTTGCTCACCGCGTCGGGGGCTGTGGCCTGCACGGCGGCGGCGATCTCGGTGATGTAGGCCCCGGCGTAGCCGTTCTCCGGGACGGGCTCGCCGGTGGCGGCGGCGATCAGCGACTCGGCGAACCGGTCGATCTGGGCACCGTGGTCGTTGAAGTAGTACTCGCGGGTGACCGCCGCGCCCTGGGTGGCGAGCAGCCGGCCCAGGGCGTCGCCGACCGCGGCCCAGCGGGTGCCGCCGATGTGGATCGGCCCGGTGGGGTTGGCCGAGACGAACTCCAGGTTGATGTTGAGCGCGGCGAGGTCGGTGGAGTGCCCGTAGCGGGGGCCGGCGGCGATGACGTTGTCGATCACCACGCCCTGCGCGGAGGCGTCCAGGCGCAGGTTGACGAAGCCGGGCCCGGCCACCTCGGCCGCACTGACGCCGGTGGCCGCGCCCAGCGCGTCGGCCAGCCAGCCGGCCAGCTCGCGGGGGTTGACCCCGACCTTCTTGCCCAGCTGAAGGGCCAGGTTGGTGGCGTAGTCGCCGTGCTCGGGGTTGCGCGGCCGCTCGACGGTGACCGTCGCGGGCAGCGCGGCGGGGTCCAGGTCGTGTTCGGCCAGCACCGCGGCGGCGGTGGTCTTGAGCAGCTCGGCCAGGTCGGCGGGGGTCACGAGGCTCCATCCTATGGTCTGACGTGGTCAGCACCCGAATCCGTTCCGGTCGTCGCCCGGCGGTGGCCATGCGTTACGCTGTGCAGGCCCACCGGCGCGAGATCTCTTGATCGCTGCGCCCCCGTAGCTCAGGGGATAGAGCGTCTGCCTCCGGAGCAGAAGGTCGTAGGTTCGAATCCTACCGGGGGTACCACCTGACCTGCGGTGATGCAATAACCGCGTTACACAGGCGCCGCCACCTCCAGACTCACGTTTGCGTGCGTTTCCGGCGCGTAACCGCACGCAAACGTGAGTCTGGGCGCGCGGACCTGGCCGCAGAAGGCTCGGCGCGGGACTGGTGGACGCACTGGTGGACGCGGCGGCCCCGTTGGCTGAAAAAATGCCCGAATGCCCCTCCTTACGGAGACACCCACCCGCCTCTGGCGCATCGTGCGCATGTCGATGATCCCGATGAACGCGGCGATCCTGGTCTGGCTGGTGCCGGCCCGCTTCGTTCTCGGTGTCGACGGGTGGGCCACGGTGATCTTCGGAGTGACCGGTCTACTGATCGTGGCATGTGCATTGACCGCGACCACGCTGCTGGCGCGGGCGGTCCACCGCGGACCCTCCCCTGCGCCGCTGGCGCCGTGGGTGGCGGCGGTGGCCGCGACCAGCCAGATCACCGCATGGGTCGCGCTGATCACCTTCGGGGTGGGTTGGGTCGACGTTGATGACCCGTCGACGTCTCGGGCCGACCCGCAGAAGTCGGTGCTGATCAACCTGGCCGGGTATAGCGACCACACTCTGGCGCTGAGCAATCGGGTCGCCGAACTGTCGTACGTCACCGCACTGGGCGCGTGGGGGATCCTGCTGCTCACCCTGGTGTGCGCGCGGCGCAGCACACGTCGGCCCGGCTACCAGAGCACCCCGTAAGCATTCGACAGCACGAACCCGTGCTCCCCGTAGGTCTGGCACGTCACCGCCCCCTGATACCCGACGGCGCAGCTCGCGCCCCAGTTCTCCAGCCGATGGCCTTCGGGCAGCACATCGACGTCGCGGGTGAACCTCGCGGTGTCGGAGTGCCGGTATTCGGCGGCTTGATAGGAGCGCACGATGGTCTGGTTGGTGTCCGCAGGAGCGTCGTAGGGCACCGCGTCGCAGCCGATCGGCCCACCGTTGGGGCCGATTCCGCAGTGACGGCCGTCGGGGGTGCGGAAGAATGTCCAGTAGAAGTCCTCCGGCGCGTCAGAGCTGAAGTGCCCCTCGGCGATCGGGTAGGAGTCGAGGTCGGGCAGGTCCGGTGGTGGCTCGGCGCCGGCGCCGGGGGCAGCGGTCAGCGCTACCGCGAACGCGGCCGCGGCTGCAGTCAGATAACGCATGCCCTCGTTCAACCGCCGTCGTCATCTATCCGAGCTTGGTGTGCATCAAGATCACGTTGTAGGCCGACCACAGCGAGAGGTTGTAGTAGATGTCCTGGCCGGTCGCCCACGGGTGCAGGAACGGGGCGTAGATCCCGCCGGGGATCTGCGGTGAGCGCACCAGCACACTCTCCGGGCTCCACGGGCCCTGCGGCGTCGGCGAGGTCCGTGCCACCACGTCGTTGGAGGCGCCGTTGGTGTAGAGCATCAGATACTGCTGCAGGTAGTCGTTGTACTGCACCGACATCTCCCCGGCCGGGCCCGGGACGATCGGTGTGGCGGTCGCCGGATCGGCCGCCGCCCAGTCCGACTCGCTCCAGTACTGGTATTTGTTCAGATCCGGCAGCGCGTTCTGCGGCACCCGCGACAAGAAGATCGGGCCGCCGCGCCCCGACGGGGTGCCGTAGGAGTACACGTAGCCGTCTCCGGGCTGCAGGAACGCCCCCTGTTGGAAGTTCTGGTTGCCGGGAATGTGGCGGGCCCTCGCGGTGGTGCCCGGCTCGGGGGTGCGGATCGTGGTGGGCAGGATCCCCCACGTCTCACCGTTGTCGCGCGACACCGCCCGCGCCGAGTAGTTCGTCGACCATTCGCCGTCGCCGCCCCAGGTCC
>Ga0079225_10000305_pt1 | contig 26289 bp, 16 predicted proteins | sample Poulit2012_FD_76344 | JGI IMG/M metagenome (GOLD analysis project Ga0079225, IMG submission 76344) | Agricultural soil microbial communities from Georgia to study Nitrogen management - Poultry litter 2012 | ecosystem: Environmental > Terrestrial > Soil > Agricultural land | place: USA: Georgia... | reverse complement strand
TTTTTATAAGTAAAATAAAAAGAACTATAGATAAAGATGTAACAACTATCTATAAAAAAGTTTTAAATGTAAAAAAAAAGTTTTAAATATAAAAATATGTTATAAATGTATAAAAATGTTTTAAATGTATAAATATGTTTTAAATGTATAAATAAGTTTTAAATGTATAAAATTGTTTTAAATGTATAAATAAGTTTTAAATGTATAAAATTGTTTTAAATGTATAAATATGTTTTAAATGTATAAAAAAGTTTTAAAGTAAAAATTAAAAAAAAAAAAGTATTTATAAAAAAAAAATAATAAAAATATTTTTTAAGTAAAAAGTACTTATAAATAAAAAGAACTAAATATAAACGAATTCTGGATAAGATTTCTAATACAGATTTGAAATTTATATATTTATTAGTTCATAATTTAAATAAACAAATACTGAATACGAATTCTCATTCAGAATTGAAATTTATATATTAAAACCTTAATTTTTTTTTCATCTTAAATAATATAAAACTATGCAACGTATAGTAAAAGGAATGCCATCATTAAAGCAAATAATCCTGTTGCTTCTGCAAATGCAAAACCTAAAATAGCGTAAGAAAATAACTGTCCTCTTAATGAAGGGTTTCTAGCTACACCTAAAATAAGTGCACCGAATACTACACCTATACCTACTCCTGCTCCGATTAAACCAGTTGTGGCTAAACCTGTACCTATTATTTTTGCTGATTGTAACATTTTAAAAATTTTAAATATCTTTAAATAGGTTTCCTATATATTTGTTTTAAAACTCTTTAGGCGTATTTAACACTTATAAATGTTAACAGTATTTTGCTATGCCTAATCTTAATTTATCTTTAAACAAATGTGATTCTTATCCTAGATTCGAACTAAGATCAAAATATTAGAAGTATTTTGCTCTACCATTGAGCTAATAAGAATTTAACAATTTGTTAAATTATTACCTAGCATTTAAACGTGTACAAGATTCGAACTTGTATTTACATGTCCGTAGCACGTTGTTCTTACCATTAAACTAACACATTTTTATTAAAGTAAATATCTAGCTTAAATACCGTGTACAAGATTCGAACTTGTACTAACGCGTCCTAAGCACGTTGTTCTTTCCGTTAAACTAACACGTATGCAACCTTACACAGAATCGAAAGGAATTTACTTAATAACCATTAGACTAACACGAAGGCAACCTTACACATATTCGTACGGGATTTACTAAATAACCATTAAACTGACTCGCTATTCACTAGATTACTTAAACTGACACATCTAGCGTTTAAACCGTGTACAAGATTCGAACTTGTACTAACGCGTCCTGAGCACGTTGTTCTTTCCATTAAACTAACAGGTTTTATTACCTTACACTTTTTAGCTCTATGATTTGAAAAACGTATAAATTAACTTAAGATTGTAAAGGAAGACTTACAAATGCATGAGGTTTAGGTGGACTAGTTAAACACCATTCTAAAGAGTTATTATTTCTATTAAATAAAATTTGGAATAAATCACTATGATATTGTGGTGTTAATCAAGGATTTCTTGAAACAACTGCACCTTCAGTTAATTGTTTATATAAAATATTTAAGAAATATCAAGTAGCTACTACACTTATTATAGATCCAAAACTACTTACTAAATTTCAACCTGCAAAAGCATCAGGATAGTCACTTATTCTTCTAGGCATCCCTTGTAAACCTAAGAAATGCTGAGGGAAAAAAGTAATATTCACACCTATAAATAAAAGCCAGAAATGTACTTTACCTGCAAATAAATTATAAGATAACCCTAATATTTTAGGAATTCAAAAATATCAACCACTAAATAATGCAAAAACTGCACCCATAGATAGAACATAGTGAAAATGAGCTACAACATAGTAAGTATCATGAAAAGCAATATCTAGTGATGCATTAGCTAAAACAACACCACTTAACCCTCCTATAGTGAACATAACTACAAATCCTAAAGCAAATAACATAGCAGGTGTTAAATGTAAAGATCCACCATAACAAGTAGCTAATCAACTAAATATCTTAATACCTGTTGGTACTGCTATAATTAAAGTAGCTGCTGTAAAATATGCTCTTGTATCCACGTCTAACCCTACTGTATACATATGATGACTTCATACTAAAAAACCTAATACTCCAATAGATAACATAGCATATACCATACCTAAATAACCAAAAACACTTTTACTTGAACTTGCTGAAATAACAGTACTGATTATACCAAAACCAGGTATAACTAGTATATATACCTCTGGGTGACCAAAAAATCAGAAAAGATGTTGATATAATATTGGGTCACCTCCTCCTGCTAATTCAAAGAATGATGTATTAAAATTTCTATCTGTTAATACCATTGTTATCGCTCCCGCTAAAACAGGTAAAGATAGTAATAATAATACAGCTGTTATTACTACTGCTCATCCAAATAAAGCTAATTTATGTAAACGTATACCAGGGCTTCTCATATTTAATATAGTTGATATAAAATTTATAGCTCCTAATAAACTACTTATCCCACTTAAGTGTAACGCAAAAATAGCTAAATCTACACTAGGACCACTATGACTTTGTATACCAGATAATGGAGGATACAGTGTTCAACCTGTTCCTGCTCCATTTTCAATTGTTGTAGAAAATAAAAATAATAATATACTAGGTATTAATATTCAATAACTAATATTATTTAATCTAGGAAATGCCATATCTGGACCTCCTACTAATAAAGGTAAAAGGAAATTACCAAAACCTCCTATTAAAGCCGGCATAACCATAAAAAAAATCATTAATATAGCATGTGCCGTAATTATACTATTGTATAATTGATTATCTGCAATATACTGAACACCAGGTCCAGATAATTCTAATCTGATCAAAACAGAAAATGCTGTACCTATTAAACCTGAAAATAAAGCAAACATCAGGTACAAAGTACCTATGTCTTTAGCATTAGAAGATAAAAACCATCTTTCTTTTCACATAGTTATATCTGAAAATCTATATTTTTGTTGATTTTCTTTAGATGTTTCATCATTTATAAAACCAGGTAAAAGTTCATTAAGTTCATTATTTTTAAAGAGATTCATATATTTTTTTTTTTATTATAAACCATCTTTAGTTTATTTTTTATAAATTTTCGCTTTAAAAAAAAAATAAAAAAAAAAAGGGAAATATAAATAAAATATTAAAAAAAAAATATTAACAATTTATTTTTTATAGCCAGGTGAAAAATTCGAATTCTTAATCTTTGAAATTAATCTTATACTATTAAACTAACCAGATAGCCTGGGTATTTTTCAAGCTACAATTATTTATTAGGCTAATTAGCCTTTTATGTTTCTATTTCATGTTAAAAACAATTTTACGGGAAAGAGATGATTCGAACATCTAAGTGCATAAGCACAATATTTAGCAAATATCTTACTATACCTAATAGTGACTTCCCCCCTTTTGCTTATTAATTTATACATTTATTTATTTTATGTTGCTTACTACTTGTTTTTAGAAAAAGTAAATATCTTGTGGATCCGCTTATTAAAAATAAATTTTTTCAAAATTACTAGAGTAAAAATTATTTTCATTAAAAAAATTATCGTAGGAAAAGAGATAATTTGTACATCTATGTAAAAATACACAATATTTAAAAAAGATAGGGTGAATACCTTGAATCGAACAAGGATATACTATGCCACATACAGCTGTTCTACCTATTGAACTATACTCACCTATGTTTAACTATAAAGTTATTTTTTTTTTTGTTTTTTTTTTTGATGTTTAAATAATTCAATAGATAATTACCTTTTGTTTATATATATCAAGTATATATCTTAAATAACTTAAAATAAGAAAAAAAACATTATGTTGGAGCGATTCGAACACTCATTAGTAAACACCAAAAATTTATGACTTACCTATTAGTCAACAACATAGTTAATTATAGCTAAATATTAAAATAATACACAGTTTACCTTTTGTTATTAAAATAACAATATGGATAACAAGACTTGAACTTGTAAAGTTAAAACTATTCCATCCTAAGTGGAACCTGGTTACCATATTTCAGCATACCCATAGAAGTATGTTGTTTAGATTTACAGATTTAGATGCTCGAGATAAGATTTGAACTTATAACCAAAACAGCTTCAATGTTCTGCTCTACCGGGTTGAGCTTCTCGAACTAAAATAAAAAAGATATTGGAGTTATCAGGACTCGATCCTGAAATAACGATATGCAAAATCGCAGTTTTACCAATTAAACTATAACCCCACATAAGTAATAATTTAACTTAAGATTTATTATTACCCGAGGAACGAGTCGAACGTTCACGACTCGCGTCACTTAATTTTAAGTTAAGACTGTCTACCAATTCCAGCACTCGGATTTAGAAATAAAGATATATATTATAAAGTAAGCAATATTTATATAAGGCTAAAATGATTTGAACATTTATCTAAGCTGTCATGAGCAGCTGGCTTTACCAATTAAGCTATAACCTTTGTTTGCGGGTTCAGGAGTTGCACCTAAATTTTTTGGTCATGAGCCAAATATGTTACTTTTACATTAACCCGCATTAATGTTTTAAAATACGAAAAGAGGACAACATCAAAATTACTAAACTTAAAATTCCTCTAGACGGCCATTATTTAATTTAATTTATTTTTTTAAATTCTCTATGGCTGTTAGCATCCGATCTTGGTTAGATCAGTGCACGTCGATATTTTTTCTTAAAGAAATACCAACAACTGTAGGATCTTTACGTAGAGAATCTACCTTCTTCTCTACAGCTAATTTAACATTAGAAGACATAAGAGTAAGTTTTTTATCATTAATTGCTTTTTGCTTATATAGTAAATCCGTAATATTATTATGTGTAGTATCTAAATCTGCATCTGCGCTAAAATCTGAAACATGTAACATAGCATAGTACATATCTAGATTCTCTTTTAAATTTGCAGCCTGCAGACCTAAATCATATTCAAATTGGTCTATTAGTTCCATTAAAATTTGCATTTTATTTTATTTTTTCTAGTTATAAACTATCTTTAGTTTATTTTTTATAAATTTTCGCTTTAAGCAAAATATAAAAAAAAAGGGAAATATATATTAAATATAAAAAAAAAAATATTAACAATTTATTTTTTGTTACCAGGAGAGAAATTCGAATTCTCATTCTTAATGTATGAAATTATTGTTCTACCTATTAAACTATCCTGATAAAATAGGATAGAACAGTCGCAAAAGTAAAAAATTAGTGAAAAAGAAGAAAAAAGTGGAAATGAGGCCCTAAGAGATAAGTGATTCGAACACTTGACCTTTCGCGTGTAAAGCGACAGCTCTACCACTAAGCTAATCTCTTATAACCCAAGGGAGATTTGAACTCCCGCACTAACAGTGAAAATGTTATGTCTTAACCTGCTTGACCATTGGGTCATAAGAGCCCAGTGCAAGTATCGCACTTACTTCTACCGATTACAAAACGGTTGCATTTCTTTTATGCTAACCGGGCAAATACTGAGTTGTAATGTATTTTTATTATAAAAATAAGATATGTGTTATAAAGAGTATATAAAAAAAAAATTAGTACTTTATATCTAAAAATCTCAAGATTCTTACAACTAAAGCCTATATATTATTATAAAATATTAATTTATAACAAAGTACATATCGTAGTGTTAAACTACGTATATCTAAGAGTATCTTAAAGTAAACTTTGCGCTTATATGCTTTCAGCACTTATCTTTAACTGACTTAGCTTTCCTGCCATGCTTATTATTTTTATATACTTTAGTGAAAGTATAATGATATACTTAAAAATAGCAATGATAATAAACAACAGGTAAACCATAGGTCAATATACCCAACTCCTTTCGTACGAAGGGGCTATCTTTATTTTACTCTAATTCCCTCTAGAAGATAGAAACCATACTGTCTCACGACGTATTAAACCCAGCTCGTGTAGCTCTTTAATCGACGAACAGTCGAACCCTTCATGATTTCTACATTCATGTGGATGAGCTAAGCCGACATCGAGGTGCCAAACCGCGCACTCAATGTGTACTCTCTTGCGCAAATTAGCCTGTTCAATTAATGTTATCATAAAATTTTTATCTTTTATTTCCTTTTTTCTCAAAAAGGTTCAGACTATTTCATCATCTTAATTAAATATATATATATATTTACAGGTTAATAAAAATAAAAAATATATAAAGTAAACAATTATTTAAATACTACTTACTCAACCTTTTAAACCAAAAGATCCTATACGAGATTTAGAATTTAGTTTAGTGTATTGTAAATTCGGTCTAAATTTACCTCTTAATAAAGTAGAAGGATATTTATTTATAGAAGAATAAGCATTAATCAAATTACCTTTATATCTTACTTTGAATAAAGATCTAGATGCGGTATAACGTTTAGTTAATCTTCCAGCTGCTTCTAATCTAATACCTGTTACTTTTTTATATTTAATATTATTTAATACAATATCATTTAAATACTTAGATTTAGTTTTATTTTCCATAAATAATTTATTACAAAGATTATCTGAATTATCTAAATTCAATTCATCTAAATGTCTAACCGTTGAGTTAATCTCAATATTCCCCGTTTTTGATTTAGTTACACATCTATTTAAAAATCTTAATAATTTTTTCCTATTCTTTCTAAGTTTTAACAATAAAGTTTGTGTCATAATATCACTGTTAAGATAAAAATATTTAAGGTTAACTAAATTAAAGATTACATTTTTTTTATATATCTTTTTTATTATATTAATCAAACCTTGTAAATAAGTATTATTAAATTTAGATTTATTTATATAAAGTATTTGTTTATAATACATATACAACTTTAATCTTTTTAAAGTTTTTCTTATAAATAATCTATAATATATATCTTGATATTGTTTTATATACGTTTTACTTATTTTTCCATTAACACGTAGTGCTTTCAGCAAAATAGTTTTCTTATCTAATTCAAGGTTAAGAATTTTCAACCCTTTTTTTTTTATTAATAATAATTTTCTTTTAAATCTTAATTTTTTAAATAAATTTAAAAATCTTTTTTTTATTTTAAGCAAATAATTATATTTTTGTTTATTAAAAAGGTATAAAGTAATATTTAATTTATCATTTGTATGTTTAAATTCACCCCCACTAACAAATATTTTGTTAATGGTAATCTTTCTTTTTCTTAACTTTAATCTTTTATTTCTTAATTTTTTTTCTAATTTAATATGAAATAAATTAAAATAACCTTGAATTAATCTCATAGTTATTCTATTAGCTTCAGGTATTAAACTTAATGTGTTTTTATTATAAACATATATACTGTCTTTTCATTGTCTTACAGATGGAGCAAAATCTTTATAATCTTTAATTATTTCTTTTTCTTTAACCGGTTTATCTTTATACTTATTATTTAATTTTGATTTTATAATATTTAACATATCTATATAAACAGTTTATTTACCAATGTAATTTAAACAAATTACTTAGTAATTTAGTATAACATCTTTAAAAAGATGTTAAATCTATTTCATCTACGTTATTATAATAACATAAATTATTATACAAATATTATTTAATTATCCTTTATATATATATATTACTAAGATGTTGGGCATTAATAAAAGGTTTATTGTTAGCATATACTCACCTTTTAGTCGTTGAACGTCCTTATTTTATTAATATTAAGTTTAAAATATCTAAATATTAATCTCTATGCTTAAATAAGTTTCGCTTCAAATATACTCAAATATTTTTTATTTTAAAGTATTTTTTGAAATTTACCCAGTTTTTTTACCAAAAATTTTTAAATTTTGGAGGACTAACTATTAATCCCTAGCGTAACTTTTTCTAGAATCCAAGACCTTTCCTTTCTGCATCTTGTGATCATATGCCCCGCTTACGCGACTGATAGACTTGTAAGTCAAACAGTAAAGCAAGATTTAGCCATTAAACTTTTAAAGTATTTTTAAATATCACATAAATAATGGTTTAAATATACATTGTTTATCTGATTGTAACATTAATATTTATTATTAATGTTTTTATTACATCTATTTTCCATATAGTTAAAATCTTACTAAAAATAAAATAAATATCGTATTTAATACTATAATAACTGGATAATTATAAGTATATAATTAATTTCAAACTAAAATAAAAAAACAAAAATTAATTAATTTTTATCTTTTTATTGTAAACATATCATTTACAAAATTACTATGTGAACTTTGGATATACCCAGGTACTTTTTGTGGGATCTGTGCCCCGCATAAACTGCCTTCTAATCAACAATAGTATAATATAATAAACAAAGGTGTTTCAATTCTATCTTTCAATTACCTTATACACTGGCAAATAAAATATTATACCCTTAATTAGTAACAGTAAAGCTGCATAGGGTCTTCTCGTCTAACTAGAGGTAAACTGTATCTGCACAGTTATTCCAATTTCACTGAGCCAATCATCGAGACAGCTGTTGTATCGTTAAGTCATTCATGCAAGACCGCATTTAACGGCCAAGGTATTCCGCTACCTTAGGACCCTCATAGATAAGGCCGCCATTAATCGGGGTGTCCTTCAAAACCTAATCTTATCAATTAAGCAAATCAGTTATCCAGCCGACATCGGGCAGACATCACACTCAATACTTTGATATTTTATCTTTGCAGAGTGCTTTGTTTTAATTAAACAGTCGTACAACACTATTCTATGCTTCCTATTATAGTTAGGCTATTTATATAATATATTATTATATTTAACCTAATATAATGGTTCTCCTTATCCCGAAGTTACGGTAGTTAATTTGCCGAGTTCCTTAATGATTGTTCACTCAAACGCCTTTGTATACTCTACTTGCTTACTTGCGATAGTATCTAGGTACGGTGATTATACAAAAAATATAAAAATTTCATATTCTAAATATTATAGACATATTACCACTATGTGTTTTTAATCGCAAGAAAAAAAATTGTTATTTAAAAACAAAAAAGTAATTAAATAACACAAATAAATCTAAAACCAAAAAAAAAAAAGATCCAATAAAGTTAAATAACACAATATATCTAAAACCTACATAGAATATTATTAAAATCTTAATATTTCCAGAACCTTTAACACTAAATAAAGGTTTTGCTAGATTTTTATTTTTGTTCAATATACTCATCATATTTTAACAGCATCATAAATAACAAAAATTATTTAATTACTAGTGATGATAACCTTAATAATTGTAATAATACAATTATTATCTAATAATTGTTATTTATTCTGTTATATACTTAGAGACCGAAAATTAAGTAAATACCATAAGCTTAAGGCGAGGATATTTTCCTTTTTCGTTACTCATGTCAGCATTCTCTCTTGGATTATATTAAGAATTATAAATTTTTCCCCTTTTATATTACTCCTAGTTTATCCCTAAATGAAATAAAAAGTAGGTAAAATTTTTATTCAATTCTTTTTTCTTAAAAAGAAAAAAACTAATATATATCCAATGTTCCGCTACCCCATATATATAATATATTTAATTACAGTAATATATACGCACAAGGTTTCGGTATATAGTTTAGATCCGTTAAATTTTAGGTGAAAATATCTACATAAACTATTGTTTATAAATCAGTGCTCTGTTACGAGATCTTCAAAAAATGGCCGCTTCTAAGCCTATTTCCTGATTGTATTCGATAAAAGCATCCTTAATTTCACTCAACTATAATTTTGGAACCTTATAAAACTCTTGTTTAGGGCTGTTTCCCTTTAGACATACAACCTTATCGTACTATGTCCGATTATTCAACATACATCTTTGCCCTTCCGAGTGCAAATACTCTCCGATAAAATCTTCACGATCCCCCGATGTATACAAAAATTTAAAAGAAAAAATTTTCTTTTAATAATGCCCGAGATCACAGTTCTGTACCTGCTAAGATGTTATTTGAATTACCTACTTACATAGGTTTCGCGGAAAACCAGCTATACTAGTCAGTCTTGTCTTTCACTAACTTACCACAGTTCCTCGGATATCTATACAACGATATTCCGTTCGGGCTTTTATAACCCTGACCATGGTAAGATCACTAGCCTTCGGGTCTAAACTTAGATACTAATTCATTTATTCATAATTGGTTTATCTAGGCAAAAATATTTTTTTGCTTGCATCTAAGTTTAACTTGCTGACCCATTATGCAAAAGGTATACTCTTATTATTTATTTAAATTTTACTCGAGCTGCTTATAAAACTACTATTTCAAATATTACCTCACGGTACTTTTCACTATTGCTTATATATCATATTTAGCTTTAGAGGAAGGTTCCCCTTTATTCAAACAGATAATATCCATTTTACTTGTAAGCTTTTCTACATTAGTTGACACTAATTATAGAATCTCGTTTGATTTATATTCCTAAAGTTAATAAGATATTTCAATTCACTTTGTTTATTATTATAAGATTTTTCTTAGATCTTAGTAATAACTAATTATCTTTAATATATAGCTAATTATCCATAATAGTTTCTTTATATACTTACCTTGATATAATAAATAATTACACCAAGCAAAATATCTTTCATATTCAACCTATACACTTATATTATTATAGTTAGTTAAACTATATATTCAGGTTATTATGATTCGAACATAACAATTTCTCAACCCAAATGAGACGCCTAACCAACCTGGCTCTAACCTGTTTTTATTTATTTACTTTTTACATACAGAGAATATCCGATTCGAACGGATGCGATTTATTAAAACCAAATAAGTTTCAAGCTTACCACCTTAAACCACTCGGTCAATTCTCTTATTAGTTGTTTATTTTTCTGATTCCTTAGCGATTTGAACGCTAATTCTACTCTTATCAAAAGTATACTTTACCCATTAAGTTAAGAAACCTTTTATTACAAGAAATTAATATAAAATTTCTTTATTTACATTTATTTTTCCATCAAGAGCACTCAGATTCGAACTGAGAACTCGAAGGTTGAAGCTTCTTATTTTACCATTAAATTATACTCTTAAGCTATATTTTCTTTTTCTTTTTTATTAGAACTTTTAAATATAAAAACTATTACATATAAAAAATTTATTTAAAATACAGTTCCTATTTTATTTACAATACTCACTGTAAAATCTAACGTTTACCCTCTCTCATTCCAACTATTAAAAATCTTATACCCTACAGCCTCAAAAAAAAGATCTTCCAGACCTTTAAGATATTACTCTTCTAACCCTGAACCTTCGTATTTGTCTGATGCAATGTTAGCTCTTTTAAGCTTATTGTTATAATTTATAACCCTTTTATTATAAACAAATACTTCACGTTTTATTTCCATATCATTAAACATAGATTATAATTCACTATTATGTCTGAGTAAGGTTTCCTTTAACTTTATATGCCTTATCTATTTAATTTGTTATTAGGCTATTATGTTGTTGTTCCAGAACTTAGATCGTTAGATTTGAGAACTTTTATCTTCAGATATAGATGTTTTACTTGTAGAAGCCTATTAATTTTGATAACTTTTTATTGATTATCTAGAAATACGTGCTGTTTACCTGGTCGATGTTTATTAGGTTAAGGAAAACTTAACTTACTATTCAAGTTAAGTTTTTTTTTTTTATTTTTAAATAGGTTTCCTATATATTTGTTTTTTTTTATTTTACTCTTTAGGCGTATTTAACACTTATACAAATTTTAACAGTATTTTGTTTTACCTAATCTTAATTTACCTATTAACAAATGTGATTCTTATCCTAGATTCGAACTAAGATCAAAATATTAGAAGTATTTTGCTCTACCATTGAGCTAATAAGAATTAATAACACATAAAGAGTTTTAGATAACTTATTATCTAAATAAGCTCTCAAGGCGAATCGAACACCTATACGAATATTAACAGTATTCTGCTCTACCGTTGAGCTATAAGAGCTAATTAATTTTTATTAAAACATTATAAAATTTAAGTTAACTATTTGTTATTAATTATTGTTCGGGCTGGGCCGGCCTCGACCCGGCATCTTTTTTCTCGACAAGAAAACCCTTTACCAATTAAGTTACCAGCCCTATACGGCTAGTCGAATTCGAATCGACACACTTCGTTTGGAAGACGAACAGTCTACCATTAACTTATAGCCATTTAATTTTTTATATTTAAGACTTACAGGATTTGAACCCACATTAAAATGATTAAAAGTCACATGTTTTACCATTAAACTAAAGTCTCTATTTTTATACTTATAAATGTTGAAATAATCTTAAATATAAGATAAATTTAATAACCTCAATAGTAAATAGAGATAAAAAGGAATAGCCATACTACATCAACAAAATGTCAGTAAAGTATACCGGATTCTAACCCTACATGATGATGATCAGTAAAATGGTATGCTAATAAACGTCATAATCCCACTGCTAAAAAAGCAGTTCCAATAAGAACATGGAAACCATGAAAACCTGTACCAAAATAAAAACAAGTTCCATAAACTCCATCTGAAATTGTAAAAGATGAAACTCTATACTCTACACCTTGAAATATAGTAAAAATAACTGCTAATAATACTGTAAAAATAGTACCGTATAATGCTCCTTTTCTATTACCTTGTATTAAAGAATGATGAGCATATGTTACTGTTACACCTGAAGATAAAAGTATTATTGTGTTTAATAAAGGCAATTCAAATGGATTAATTCCACTTATACCCATAGGTGGTCATTGTGTACCTATTTCAATATTAGGTGATAATGAACTATGAAAAAAAGCTCAAAAAATCGCTAAAAAAAAGAATGCTTCAGATACAATAAATAAACCTACACCTATGTTTATACCTCTTTGTACTGCATAAGTATGATTTCCTAAATAAGTACCTTCTGATATAACATCTCTAAATCAAAAAGACATTGAAAAAATTAAGTTTAAAAGTGCTAAAAAAAATAAATAACTTGAACAATAAAAACCATGCATACTTAAAACACCTCCTGTTGTAAGAGTATATAATGAAATACTTGTATATAATGGTCAAGGTGATGGTGAAACTAAATGAAATGGATGATTTTGAAAAATACTTTTTGTTCTATATACCATATATTAAACAATTTTAGTGTAATTTAATATAAATAAATATTTATCCCTTACATAGTATTGCACTATGCATCTGTAAAATAAGGATTTAAAATTAATATATGTTTCTCCTTTTAGATTTGATTTAGATTTTAGTATCTATATATCTATCCTAAAATTAACTTTTTAAATTATACTTTTATATTTGACTTATTTTCCACATAAAGACTAAATGTCACATTAAAATGTATAGTGTTACTTTGTGATTTGCAAAAATTTTCACTTTTTTTAGTTTAAATTTTTTGGTTTTATAATGTTAAAGACCTTAAATTTTTGATTAAGATAGATATTTAATTTTTATACTTTTAAGCACCTAAAAGTAAAACAACTAAATCTATGAAATATTGCCCTATTTCTTCTGCTTGTTCCAGATTTTCACGTATCTGTTGAAAGCTTTCATCGCTACATTCTATTTCTGCAGCAGTATCAAATACATTAGTAAATCTATCTGTTACTTTGTTTTTTAACGCAAAACCTTCAGCCTCTAAATTTGATTTTTCTGTTACTAATTCATTTAAAACAGTTTCCTCTGCTATTGACTCCTCATACTCATCTGATAAAGTACACGCGAATACACTTTTATCATTGTAAGCTTTTACTTGATACCGATATAAACATACATCACTCTCTAAATTAAAAGGTTTATATATTGAGTCAATTTCTCTAGATGTTGTACCTGATTTAACTAATTCTTTTAAATTAACTTTTTCAGTACTTTCCCCAAAAGATATAGTACTTTTCGTTGAATCTGTATAATGGGGTAAATCTCTTGATTTTGGTTGAAGCGTAAAAAACTTTTCTCAAGACAATTCTAATTCTCTTTGTTTATTTAACTTTTCCTTTTCAGATATTAACACAGATCCAAGAGGGATACCTTGTAATAATTTACCACGTAATTTTTTACTACGTAAAACAATTAATTTCAGTTTCTGGGTTAAAACAATTAATTTCAGTTTCTGGGTTAAAACAAATATATATAATTTGTCATTAAAATTTAAGAATGCTATTTTAAATTTTCTATATATTTTCTTCATTTTGTAATATATTTTTTTTATATTTTTTTTTTTTAATAATTTTAGCTCTTTTTCCACTAAATTATTTAAATTTTTTACTTTTTTTTGTTTTTGTTTTTTATAAATACTTTTTTTTTATTTTACTTTAAAACTTTTTTATACATTTAAAACTTTTTTTTTTTATACATTAAAAAGTTTTTTATACATTTAAAACTTCTAGCTAGTTATAACTAGCTATTTTTGTTTTATAGTTATAACTATAGCTCCTACCATAGCTAATAACAAGATTAATGAAGTAATAACAAGTCAAATACTGTAACTTGTATACATAATATTTCCTATGCTTGTTATATCAGTTATATCAACTAAAGTGGTATCTCAATTACTACCACTGGCTATTGCTAACGATTCTTTGTTTTCTAAAATATTTTTAAATTCTTCCCCTTGTTCTACAGAATATAAGAGTTCAAAACTTGAACTATACATATGATTAATAAAACCCGATTCTACTTGATTAAAAGGTAAAACTTGTCCTAAAATATAATCAAAGTTAATTACTGTTACAACACCTAAAGGTAAAGTATTATTAGTTTCATTTAAAAGCTCTGATATTCTAATATTAATCAACATTAAAATAAATACAAATAAAATAGAAACAGCACCTACATAAACTAATACATAAGATATACCTATAAAATTTATACCTACTAATATTAAATAAGCTGAAATAGTAGAAAATAAACCTATTAAAAATAAAACAGACACAATAGGATTTTTACTTATAATAATATATACACCAAATAAAATACAAATAAAATAAAAAATATCTAAATAGGCTACCCTATAACCATTTGTTGTTATATCACTAAGTATATATAAATAATTCATATTATTATCTTTGCTAATTATTCTTACTTTTATAATTGAAATAAAAAAAATAACAATTTTTATAAGAATGGAACTATTTTAGGAAGAATAAGATTCGAACTTATGACAGCCTAAAAGCTATTGAGTTTACAGCTCAACCCGTCAACCAACAAACGGACCCTTCCTTTAGAATAAAATAAAACAATATCATATTTCTTATTTCTGGATTCGAACCAGTAGAAAATTTATCTATTACCTGTTAAGTTGATATAAAATATTCTATATTTTATATCAACCTGTTAAGTTGATATAAAAGATATTAAATATCAACCTGTTAAGTTGATATAAAAGATATTTATTTTATATCCAAATTTTTTTTAATATAATCCCTCCCGTGCAATTTCCATTACACGAACCGTATTTCGACTTAACACCAATTAAAGTCATGCATACGAAGATAATTTGTATATATATATGTATATATTTATACATATTAATATACACAAAAACCAAACTTATTGCACATACTCCTTTCAGCGCCTGACGAGTGGTTAGTGCCCTACTGAGATTAGATTCACCGTGACGTGGTGATTCACGATTACTAGTAATTCCTTATTCATGTAGTCGAGTTACAGACTACAATCCATATTATATCCTATTTTGGGGATTAGCTCCATTTTACAATATAGCATCCCTTTGTAAAGGCATGTGTGGCACGTCTATAGCCCACAATATTATGGCCATGATGACTTGTCTTAGTCCCTCTTATCTAGTCCAATATAGCGGCGAACCACTTTATGTTTACAAATAAAGTGAGGGTTTTCGTTAATTAAAGGAGTTAACCCTGTCTCACGACATTAACTGAAGACAGCCGTGCAGCGCGTGTAATAATTTAATATTATACAAATTGTGGTAAGGTTAATCGCGGATTATCGAATTAAATAACATACTTCACTACTGGTTTCAGTAACGGTCTAATGATTTCAGTTTCTATGTTGCCATATTACTCTTGAGGTGGAATGTTTACACTTTCATTTATAAGCTAAATTATTTTTATTATATTTATTGTCTAGCTTATGACATTCATAATTTTCTGCTTGGACTACTAGGGTATCTAATCCTTATCGCTACCCAAGCCTTCGTACCTCAACGTCAGTTTTTACATAGAAGGACGCCTTCGCCTTTACCAGTCCTTTTAGTATCAAAAAATTCTATCTTTCCTCCAAAAGTTCTTCCTTCTCTCATAAAACTCTAGTAAAAAAATTCCCTCTTAGGGTATAAATTACCGTCTAGTTACCCTTTAAACCCAATAAAGATGAATAACACTAGTCTCCTACGTATTACCGCGACTGCTGGCACGTATTTTGGTCAAGACTTATAAATAGAAAATTGTCATAATCATTATTCTATTTAGAATTTTATACGACTTATTCGCTATTGCATTATTTAATAATACATTTTCATTCTTCCAAGTTGCTGGTTCAGCCGTTAGGCCATTGACCAATATTCCTCACTGCTGTACTATTGCGCATTGGGGTTTTTTCAGACCCAATGTGGTCGATCGACCTCTCAGTCACGACTACGGATTTTAGCTAGTTAAGACATTACCTTTTCTACTACTCTCCGTGATATAAATTAACATCTTAAAGCGGAACTTTTTGTTTCCTTTTCTTTATAAGGGATCTAACCTTACTTTAAGGTAGCCAATATATCATTTACTCACCTGTACACCACTTCTAATAGAATATGTATAATTAAAATACTATATTTTATTAGACGTTCGATTAGCATGTGTCAAGCACTTGGACAGCGTTCAATCAGAGCCATCATCAAACTCAAAAATTAAGGTTTTATACTAACGTGTCTATAATACATTTTATATTTGGTATAATACACATTATTTATGTTAGTATTGTTTTAATAATAAACAGCTTAAGCTGTTTTCTGATATTATTATTAATATAGTTAGTTAAAATTAAAAAATAAAAATAAACAAGTTATATAAAAATAGTTAACTGCTATTATTATTAATATGGTAAGTTAGAATAAAATTATTAATTTTTATTATCTTTATTTCAGTAATTAACTTCTATTAATATAGTAAGTTAAAATTAAAAAAAATCTTTTTTAATTTTACTGTTATTGTAAAAATTATATATATATTATTTTGTTACACATCTCGAAAACTATATATATAGTTATAATTATTATTTTTATTAAAAGCATTGTTAATGCAAGTAAAATAAACCAAATGTTTAAGATACAATTAAGCCAGATTCTGTTTAAATGAAAATATTGTTCTAAATAAAAACTAAGTTTAGTATAATGTTCATAATTATAAATTAATTAACTTAAATTAATTATATAAATGTTTGTTTCTTCAAAATACTAAGATTCCTATCTTAAAACAATATATAATAAATATATTGTTTTATTACCTATTTAGTTGTGGACTTTCCTCCCTATTTAATAAAGGTTATTATTTGTTGTATCATTAAAATATATTATTGTAAAAATTAAAAAAAAATCTTTTTTAATGTAAATCTAAACCATCTTTAATATAAGAAGATGTTAAAACTACAAAAACTTGAGCTTGTATAAAACTTATACCCAGTTCTAATGCTGAAAAAGCAACAATAAAAGCTAAAGGTATTAAACTAACTAAAAAGAATAATACACCACTAGTCATAATATTATAAGTAAAACCACTTAAAATAGATAAAAGCATATGACCTGATAATATATTAGCTGCCAGTCTTAAACCTAAAGATATGTTACGGGCCAAATAAGAAATAAATTCTATTAAAACCAATAAAGGTAATAAACCTAAAGGACAACCAGAGGGTACAAATAAAGAAAAAAATTCTAAACCATGTTTTTGGAAACCTAAAAAAGTAGCACCTAAAACAACAGTAAAACTAATAAAAAAAGTTAATATAAAATGAGATGTTGAAGCGAAACTATAAGGAACCATACCTATTAAATTATTTATTAATATAAATAAGAATAATACATATATAAAAGGGAAATAAATTTGACCTTTGTTAGCATTAATTTGGTTAACAACTATACTATGTACAGTTGAATATAAAGATTCTTGACTAATAGATCATGCATTAGGTATTAATTTATTATAATTTGTTGCTAATAAACTTAACAACGTGATAATAAGAGTACTTAAAGAAAGATATAAACCTATATTAGTTACAGATATTTGACTATTACCTAGTATACTAGCGTTTATACTCAATAAATCTCTTATTTCAAATTGGTCTAAAGGACTTAAAACAATATTTAAATTTTGCATTTATATTAATTATCATTCTTCAATATTTAAGCCTGGTATAAAATATTTTAATTAATTCCTTAAAAAACTAAAAAATTTATTACCGAAAAATATAGTTACATACTATTTTAATATTTAAGTAGACAAATATAAAAATGATTAAAAAAAAAAAATCAATCAAAAGAATATTTAAAAATATAAATAAGTTATAGTCTAAAATAGTAAAATATCTTATCAACAATTATAATCTATTGATAAATATACGTGTTAAGAATAAACGAACAAATCTAGGTAAAATATATTTACTAAATATATAAGTTAAAAAAATAAAAAAAATAAAAGTAAAAACTACTTGATTTACAAAAAAAAAAGGTATTAATTGAGGCATATAATAAATTTAAAACAAGATCTATTCATATATGTATCATAACTCTAAAAAGACTTAAGGATAAAGAAATTAAATTAATAATTAAATCATCCAATAGTATATATTAATTAATATTATATATTAAAGAAGAAACTGAATAATGTAAACCATCTAAAATCGGTGCAGGGTATAGACCAAAAGTAACAGTAAATATAACTAGTATTAATAACATCATAAATTCTCTTTTATTTACATCATCTAAATAATTAATAAAATAACTAGAATAAGAACCACCAAAAGCTATTCTATTAAACATAAAAATAGTATAAGCTGCAGATAATACAGCAGAAAAACTAGCTAAAACACCTAATATTGGCATTCTTTCAAATACACCGTATATGGACATAAATTCACCTACAAAATTTAAAGTCAAGGGTATACCACAATTACCTAAAGATAATATATAAAATAAAATACTAAAGACTGGCATAATTTGAGCCATACCTCTATAATATGTAATTAATCTAGTAGAAGATCTATCATATAAAACCCCACCTGCACAAATAAATAAACCAGAAGAAACAAAACCGTGGGCTAAACCTAAAGTAATAGCACCTTCAATACCCTGTATTGTGTTACTAAATGCACCTAAAAGATAAACAGCCGCATGAGATACAGATGAATATGCAATAAGTTCTTTAATATCTATTGTTCTCAATGTACTAAAACTAGCATATATTATAGTTATTACACCTATAACATAAACTATATAAGTATAATTAATAGAAGCTTTAGGTAATAAAGGTAATATTAATCTAAATATACCATATAAACTCAATTTTAAAACTATACCAGCCAGTATAATACTTCCTGATAAAGGTGATTCAACATGGGCTTTTAATAATCAAGTATTTAAAAAAATTGTAGGTGTTTTAACAGCAAAAGCTATAAATATACCATAAAATAAGAATAATTGTGTTGTATACTGGAAATTTGTTTTAAACAATGCATCAAAATCAGTAGTACCTGTTATTGAAGACATTGTTATTATAGAAAGTAACATAAATAATGAACCTAATAATGTATACAAGAATAAATAAAAACTAGCTCTTACTTTATTACTTGATCCAAATAATCCTATTAACAAAAATAAAGGCGGTAATATACTTTCAAAAAATATATAGAACAAAAGTATATCTAAAACTAAAAAAACAGCTAATAATAACATTTCTAACAATAATATTATTACTACAAAAGACACAACATTATTCAATTGAATAGAATTTCAATTAGATAATAATGCTATTGGCATTATTATTGTTGTTAACAATACAAAATATATAGATAAACCATCAACACCTAAATATATATCGAAATAACTTATTTGATGATGTTCTTGAATAAATTGAAATTGTTTACTACTAAAGTCAAATAATATAAATATTATTAATGATATAATTAAATTAATTATACTTGTAACTAAACCTATAAATTTAATACGTGTATTAGGTAAAAAACTTTTACCTTGACCATATGTAGTATACATAGTAATAATAAATATACCTGTTAAAGGTATTAATAATAATAATAATAATAACTGAGAAATCAAGAATAAATAAAACTAAATAATTACTTCTAGATCAAATATTTATAAGATCTTATGTAACACCTTACATATCTGTTAGGCTAATTTGTATTTTATTTTTATTCTAAAAATATTTGTTTAATTTATTATAATAAAGAAATATTTGTTGGTATGATAGCTAAACCATATATAATACAAGGTATCAATATTATATAACCTATTACAATAGGAAGTAAAACAGTTCAACAAACTGACATTAATTGATCAAAACGTATTCTAGGAAAAGATGCTCTAATTCAAATAAAAACAAAAATAAGTACAGAAGTTTTAAAAGCTAAATTTAAACTGGATCAAGTTCCATTAATTAGAAAACCAGATAATAAATTATTACAATCTATATCATAATTTGAAAATAAATAAAAAATATTTATTAAAACCTCTAAAGGTAAAAAATGTAAATAACCACCTAAAAATAAAATACTAGTTAATATACATATTAATACAATACTAGCATATTCTGCTAAAAAAAAAAATACAAATATAACAGCGGAATGTTCTGTCATAAAACCACTCACTAGTTCAGATTCAGCTTCTGCTAAATCAAAAGGAGCTCTGTTAGTTTCAGCTATACATCCTATAAAAAACACAATAAATAAAGGAAATAATGGTAAAATAAAATAAACAGCTTTTTGAGCTTCTATTATAGAAGTTAAATTTAAACTACCTGTTAATAAGATAACTAGTAATATAACAGAACTTAATATTAATTCATAGCTAATTAATTGAGCAGTACTTCTAAGTGATCCTAAAAAGGCATATTTGGAATTAGCTGATCAACCAGCTAATAATATACCATATGTAGCTAAAGAAGATACAGCTAATACATACAATATACCTAAATTAAAATCTGATATAAATAAACCTGACCCATAGGGAATCATAGCATAACCTAATAAAGAGAAAATTAGAGTTATAATAGGGCCTAGAAAAAATAAAATAATATTAGCTTGTGTTGGAGCTATATATTCTTTTAATAATAATTTTAATGCATCAGCAAAGGCTTGTAATAGACCATAATATCCTACGATATTTGGACCTAATCTTCTTTGCATACTAGCCATTGTTTTTCTTTCTGAAATAGTTACAAAAGCCACTGTTAATAAAGCAGGTAAAACTACTAGTAATGTTTCTAAGATAGATATTATTGTTGTAAAATATATCATGTTTATATTAATATATAAATAAAACTATTAAAAACATAAATATCTTAAAATAGGGTAAAAACCTATAATATTATTGTGTTTATATAATACCTAGCCTAATAATAAACTTAACATAAATTTTTATGGTTAAATATTTTATCTACTACTAATACTTTTACATCTAGGACTTAAAAAAAAATAAAAATATTTTTTCATTATTAGGAGCAAGGGGAAATCGAATCCCTTTATTCTAATTTGCAATCAGAACGTAGAGCCATCTACTCTTACTCCTTAGTTTACATCAGTAAAATATGCTTACACATTTTATACCTTTAATTATATATTAAAGAATAACCTTTTCAATTTTTTGTGTTAAAGCTATACATTTGTTTACTCTCAATCTTTAACGCATTTTTACCTAATTCAAAAGCAAAACCTAGAGTTAAAACAAGAAAAAAAAATAGCATAATTATTAATCCATAAAGACCATTAAAATAAGCACTTACTATATAAGGAAAAACTAGTAAAATTTCTAAGTCAAATAAAAGAAATAGTAGAGCAAATATAAAAAAAGATATACTAAATTGTGTTCTATTTTGTCCTAAAAAAGAATGGAAACCACACTCAAAAGCACTATCTTTTTCCTGATAAGAGTTATGGGGTGAAAACTGTAAATTTACCCACAGTAACAATAATGCGAGAAATGGTATAACAATAAAAAAAAAAGTTGTTGTTGACATATATTAAATATAAGTTTATTATTTTGTTAAATATAAATTTGTTGTTTTTTATTTTAATATAAATTTGTTTCTAGTGTTTAATTACAAAAAGGATTTTTGCAGTTAAAAAGGTAAATTATTTAAATTTTTTACTTTTTTTTACTTTTAGATTTTTTTCCGCTAAATTATTTAAATTTGTTACTTGTGAAACTTATTAATAAGTTTAAACCAAAAATGAAGAAAAACCCGGTATTTTAAAGACAATCATTAATAACATTCAGGTATTGTAGTTTTATTTTAATATTATTAATATGGTTAAACTTGAGATTTATTTGTGGCTAAATCTATTAAACTATTTTCAAAAAGACTTATAAATGGAACTATTATAAGAAAATGAGAAAAATATAAAATAGTTGATATTTGCCCTAATTCTATAAATGGAGATTCTACATGTTTAGCACCCAATTGCATTAATATTAAAAAATTAGCTATAAAAATATAAAAGGCTATTTTACTTAAAGGTCTAAACTGTATTCCTCTTAATTTAGAGATATCTGTAAAAGGCATAGCTAATAATATTAAAATAGCACCAAACATAGCAATAACACCTAATAATTTATTAGGTATAGATCTTAAAATAGCATAAAACGGTAAAAGGTACCATTCTGGTACTATAGCAGGTGGAGTTTGCATAGGGTTAGCCATAACATAATTATCACTATCACCTAAAACATTAGGCATAAAGAATACAAAAATAGATAATACAAAAATAAATATAAATATAGTAATTAAATCTTTAAATATATAATAAGGAGCAAAAGGTAATCTATCATAGTTAGCTGAAATACCTAAAGGATTACTAGATCCAACAGTATCATGAAGTGCTATTAAGTGCATTAAGGCTAGAGCTGCTAAAACAAAAGGTAAAACAAAATGTAAAGAGAAGAATCTATTTAAAGTAGCATTATTTACAGAAAAACCACCTCATATAAATTCAACTATCTCTTGTCCTACCCATGGAATAGCGCTCATTAAATTAGTTATAACTGTTGCACCTCATAAACTCATTTGACCGTAAGGAAGAACGTAACCTAAGAAACCTGTAGCTATCATTAAAATAAATATTATTGTACCTATGGCTCACACTATAGTTCTAGGCGCTTTATAAGATCCATAGTATAAACCTCTACCAATATGTAGATAAACTAAAAAAAAAAAGGCTGAAGCTGTGTTTGAGTGTAGATAACGAATTAATCAACCATTGTTAACATCACGCATAATCAAAACATTTGGATTAATTATCTACTCTTATTAAATCCCTGCATCCATAGGTTTATACGTAAATTTATATTAACCTTTATTTAATCTTTTTGTATATATATATCCATTACATGTGTTATAACTTGATTTAACCTTAATGCTTTATGTAATAAACTATAACAAGTAAAAGGAAAACCAATTTACAAACCTATCATTATTTATATATACAGTTTTAGCAATTAAAGATCTATGGAAAGTTTACGCACTATTTCTACAGGGATATATTAAGTTTTATATCAAAATATTTTTAAATATCTTAAGATATTTTTACAATATTAGTAATCCTTTTTATATATATTACTTATTGTTTTTGCTTGTTATAAATTTTATTAAGAACATTTAATAATAGAGTTTTTACCTCGTTATATTTATGAACAAATTTTTTTGCAAAATTATTAAATACATTGTCCCCATCCAATTTATAAGATAAATTAACCTGAAAAAAAATAAGGTGTAGATAATTAATCAAAAAGTACAACGTTTCACAACGTTGTTCGGACTATATCATTACCATATTATAAATAAGATACCAAGCATTTAGTCTCTGAGGATCCTACTAAGATATCTATCAATATCTTTTGGTTTCCTGCTGATTGTCTTATTTTGTAAGGGTTTTCAGCATACAGCTCGGTTTAAAGAACACTTATGCTGTTTTTTAATGTTCTACTGAATCAAAAGCTTCTAAAACGTTAGGTGTATAATGCATAGCTAAAGTTACACCTGTTACTATTTGTATAACTAAACAAAAAGCTAATAAAGAACCAAAATTTCATAAATAATTTAAATTTGAAGGTTGTGGTGAATCTATTACATATGAATTTACTATTTTTAATAAAGAATGACTTTTAAAAATTCTCATTTTTTTTTATTTTTTTTTTACATTTCAAACTAAACTTTAATTAAGATAAATTTATATATATAGACTTTTGGTTAATTATAATTTTAATATAATTTTATTGTTATTAAAAAAAAATAAAAAATACATAATAACTGCTAAACAAATTAATTAAATAATTCAAAATAGTTGGATAATAATGACTTTATTATTATTTTATCATTAAATAGTTAAATTAACTATTTTAAACTGGACTTTATCTATTTTATATAGTAAAACTAAAGCTCATATTTAAAATAAATTTTTATAAATAATACATAAAAAATATCAAAATAAAAACTAAAAACTAGGAAACAATAAAACTAAACCTAAAATATTACACATAAATAGTAATTGATCTGGCATAAACATAAATAATATAATAACAAGAGTTAAAATAGATATAGTAATAGAAAGACTATTAGATAAAACTATTTTTGAATTTGTAGGTAATTTAACATTAAATAATTTAGTATTTAATTTATATGTATGTGTTTCAAAAAACATAGTTTTAATTACAAATAAATAATATACTGCACTTATAACACTAGTAAGCACAGCTATAATAGCTAAAAACATAAATCCATCTTGTAAAGCAGCAGATAAAACCATCTGTTTTGCAAAAAAACCTAAAAAAGGAGGAATACCTGCAAAAGAAAAAAGAGTTATAGCTAAACTTATAGCTAACATACGATTTATATAATAATAACCTTTAAGTTGACTTATAAGTTGTATTGGCGAATTATTTTTATCTAATAAATTATTGTTATTCTCAAATTCATTGTTTATATATAAATATAGACTATAACCTATACTTAGTAATAAAATGAAAGCATTTAAATTAGAAATACTATATTGTATAAGATAAAAAATAAAAGATTGAATAGACTCTATACTGTTTATGCTTAAAGCTAATAGTAAAAAACCTACGTGTGAGATTGTACTATAAGCATATAATCTTTTTATTCTAAATTGTGTTAAACCTAAAATAGTACCTATAATTAATGATAATAAAGAACTTACCAATAAACTAGAAGTTCAACTATATTGACTAGATATATATATATTATTAGAAAAATGTACTAAATGTAATAATAATATTAATATAGATATTTTAGCAATAATAGCTACAAAAGTAGTAACTAAAGTAGGTATCCCATCGTAAACATCAGGAGATCAAAAATGAAAAGGTGCCGCTGATATCTTAAATAATAAACCTACTGATATCAATAATAAACAAAATGGTATATATTTAGCAGTATAAATTAAACTATTATGTTCTTCTGCATTTAAAATATTAGATATGTTAAATAGCATAAAAAAACTATCAAAATTAGTAGTACCAGTATTAGCATATATTAATCCAATACCTAATAATATAAAACAAGAAGATAAACCACCTAATAAAAAATAAGTTAGACCAGCTGAAGTAGAAACTTCAGAATTTCTATAAATAGTGGATAGCAAATATAAACCGTAACTTTGTAATTCAATAGATAAAAAAAGAGAAACAAAATCACTGCTTGAAATTAATAAAACACTACCAACTAAAACAAATAAAAAAATTAAAGTATACTCTGAAATAGTGAATTGTTCACCTTTTTTATTAATTATATTTGAAATAAAAACTTTTAATTTTGTAAACAAAAAAGAATTAAAAGATTGTTGAGTTCAAATTTTTCTAGGATAAAACCCTGTTAAACCTAAAATTAAAAAACTTATTATAAATATTAATAAATGAAATATTAGTGTTATAGAGGATGTATGAAATAAACCTCCAAATAATCCAATACCTAGATCTAAATATGTAATATATAAATTATTATAAGTAAAAAATATACAATATAATAATAGAATCATTCCTATTCTGGAATAAAATATAGTAATATCTCGTCTAAAAGACAGCGAAT
>Ga0079225_10000304_pt1 | contig 26373 bp, 25 predicted proteins | sample Poulit2012_FD_76344 | JGI IMG/M metagenome (GOLD analysis project Ga0079225, IMG submission 76344) | Agricultural soil microbial communities from Georgia to study Nitrogen management - Poultry litter 2012 | ecosystem: Environmental > Terrestrial > Soil > Agricultural land | place: USA: Georgia... | reverse complement strand
GTAGCACCTGTAAAACCTGATCCAATCACAGATATTTTATTTCTCTTGATTGCCATGTCAATCCCTCTTCCTAATCTATTTAAGATTACATATTGTTAATTAGCTCTTGGCCGAATTCGGAACACTTAACCTTGGTTGCACCTTCCATTAAGCGAGCGAAGTCATAGGTTACAACCTTGGATAAAATTGTTTTATCCATCGCATTTGTAATTAACTCTGCCGCTTCTGTCCAACCTAAATGCTCAAGCATCAATACCCCTGATAAAATTACAGAGGATGGGTTAACTTTGTCCAAGCCTGCATACTTTGGCGCAGTACCGTGGGTCGCCTCGAAAATCGCATGCCCGGTGTCATAGTTAATGTTTGCTCCTGGAGCAATTCCGATTCCACCAACTTGAGCCGCTAATGCATCGGAAATATAATCCCCATTTAGGTTCATTGTTACAACTACATCATGTTCTGTCGGACGAGTTAAGATTAATTGTAGGAAAATATCAGCAATCGCATCTTTAACGATAATCTTTCCGGCCTTTTCTGCTTCTTCCTGGGCTTTATTAGCCGCGTCTTGTCCTTCTTCTTCTACAATTCGATCGTACTGAGCCCAAGTAAATACTTTATCTCCGAATTCCGCTTCTGCTACTTCATAACCCCACTCTTTAAAAGCACCTTCAGTAAACTTCATGATATTACCCTTATGGACTAATGTGACACTCTTTCGATTATGATCGATTGCATATTGAATAGCTGCTCGAACTAAACGTTTTGTACCCTCTTCGGATACTGGTTTAATTCCAATACCTGAAGTCTCTGGGAAGCGGATATTTTTCACACCCATTTCATCTTGTAAAAAATCAATGACTTTCTTTACCTCTGGTGTTCCCTTTTCCCATTCAATACCTGCATAAATATCTTCTGTATTTTCACGGAAAACAACCATATCAACATCTTCAGGTCGCTTTACCGGTGAAGGAACTCCTTCAAAATAACGTACAGGACGTAAACATGTAAAAAGATCTAATTCTTGACGTAAAGCAACGTTTAAAGAACGAAATCCTCCACCGACTGGTGTTGTAAGAGGTCCTTTAATTGCTACAATATGTTCTTCAATCGTATCTAAGGTCTCTTGAGGTAACCATTCTCCAGTTTCATTGAAGGCCTTTTCACCCGCTAGAACTTCTTTCCATTCTATTTGTTTTTCACCATTATATGCCTTTTCTACCGCTGCATCTAATACCTTTTTTGCCGCTGCCCAAATGTCTGGACCTGTTCCATCTCCTTCAATAAAAGGAACAATTGGCTTGTTTGGTACATTTAATTGACCGTTTTCTACTGTGATTTTCTGTGCTTCTGTCATTTTATATTAATCCTCCTTAATGCATATGTACTTTTATATCATAGCATATATTTAACTGATAATGTTATATTCTGTTTTAATCTATCAATCTAATTTACGAAAGATACCCCTCTTTAATTCTGAAGAGGGGAACTACTTTAAGTTATGGTCGATCTTCTATCGCAACGTATTCTTGGGTTGTAGGCCCTGTGTATTCGGCACGAGGTCTAATGAGTCGGTTATTGGAGTATTGCTCTAAAATATGAGCTACCCATCCAGATACTCGGCTCATGGCAAAAATTGGCGTAAATAAATCATGCTCGATACCTAGACAATGATATACAGAGGCTGAATAAAAGTCCACGTTAGCCGGCAAACCTTTATTCTCCTTAATATAATCTTCTATTTTCACAGACATTTCATACCATTTGTCTTGACCAGTTTGCTTCGTAAGCTCTTCTGACATTTTCTTTAAATGTTTCGCCCTTGGATCTCCCTTTCGATAGACCCGGTGCCCCATACCCATAATGAGTTCTTTATTTGCTAATTTTTCCTCTACATAAGGAATTGCATTTTCAACTTCACCAATTTCCATGAGCATCTTCATTACTTGTTCATTTGCTCCTCCGTGAAGTGGACCTTTTAGTGCTCCGATTGCAGCTGTAATTCCAGAGTATAAATCGGATAAAGTAGCAACACATACTCTTGCTGTAAAGGTAGATGCATTTAACTCATGATCAGCATGGAGAACTAATGCCTTATCAATTGCCTCAATAGCTGTTTCTGTAGGTTCTTCACCTGTTAACATATATAAAAAGTTTTGTGCATAAGTATAATCTAACTTCGGATTGATTGGTTCTTTTCCTTTTCGCATTCTTGCAAAGGCTGCGATTACGGAAGCCATCTTAGCTTGTAAGCGAATAGCTTTTCGGTAATTAGCTTCTTTAGTCATAATATCCGCTTCTTCATCGTATAAACCTAATAATGATACTGCAGTTCTTAAAGCAGCCATCGGATGTACTTTAGTTAAATCGTAGGATCGGAAGTGTTCGATAATCCCTTCCGGCAGATCCATATTTTGGGCTAATTCTTTCTTGAATTGTTCTAATTGTTCTCTATTTGGCAGCTCTAAGTTCCATAACAAGTAAACAATTTCTTCGAAGGTTGAGTGTTCAGCTAAATCATCAATTCGATATCCAACATAGGTGAGTTGATCATCGATAATAGAACTAATTGATGATTGAGTTGCTACTACCCCTTCAAGACCTTTAGCTGTTGCCATAAACCATCATCTCCCTTTATAAATTTACAGTTGAAATATAACTGTTCAATAATTAAGTTGTTTTTCTTTTCCCCTTGCTATTATAAAGGATTAATACATGAAAGTGAATTGAAAGCGTGTATATATTCAAAAATAGTATAAATCCGGACGATTTTTCATATGTAAAATAAGACAAGCAATAATTTAAATTTGAAGAGAATGGGATGCTTATGGAAAATTTTTTCTTAACTAAAATTTTTAAGACAGTCAGTCTACTAATCTTAATTGTTATCTTTTTCTTTATTTTTAAGTACCTTCTCCAACTTTTTTATCCCTTTGTTATCGCTTGTATAGTGGCAATAATTGTAAATCCTGCCGTCTCTTTTTTAGAGAGAAAATTAAAATCCTCAAGATTAACGGCTACTCTTATTGTAGTTATTATAAGTTTATGCTTCTCCTTTACTATATTATTTTTGATTGTCTCAGAACTTATTAATGGAATTTTATTATTATCAGAGCATCTTCCAAAATATGTTTCAGATTTCTTTTCTATCCTGCGAAGTTTCTTTCAACAAAAATTGATGTCTATTTATGATAAGTTCATAAACTTTAAGGGAAAACCCCCTGTGTTTAGTGAAGATTTTATCTTATCAACGGTTGATCACCTACATGATGTCCTTGCAGATACTATTTCTAAATTTATAAAACTTGTTTTAAAGTCTTTACATGGTCTAATTCTAAAAATTCCGGAATCAATCTTTATGGTCCTATTAATATGCGTTATTTCCCTTGTCGTTACTTATGATTACCCTTACTTTCTTTATTTGCACCGGGAAAAACTACCTAAGAAAATTTCAGACAAGATTGAAGATCTATCGTCGGAGCTTAAGTATTTATTTAAGAAATATATTCAAGCTCAACTTTTACTATCCTTCATAACCTTTCTATTGACATATGTCGGTCTCTTAATTGTCCAAATTCATCCTTCTTTTACCATTGCGATCTTAATTGGTATTGTTGATTTTCTTCCTGTTCTAGGCACTAGTCTAATTTTTATCCCTTGGATAGTATATTTGTTTTTATCTGGTAATTATATTTTAACAATTAAATTATCTATTCTTTATATGATTATTGTCATACTGCGACAAATAATTGAACCGAAAGTATTATCAAATGTCTTTAAGATTCGATTTATTTATGTGCTCTTCATAATGTTTGCTACTTATCAGTTAGGCGGGGTAACTGGAATTATTTTTACCCCTATAATCATTATCATTTTAATCGCTTTTCAACGAATTGGTTTATTTAAGTTTTTTGTTAAATTTATTAATGAGTAATTATTTAATGCGTGTATAACGACTAGTTATATATTTACGCAAATAAACAATTAACATATTACGAGACCAAGGTAATAAGAGTAGAAAACCAAGCGTATCAGTCACAAGCCCAGGGGTCATTAAAAGTAGTGCACCACACAAAATCGCTATTCCATCTAATATTTCCCTCCCTGGAATTTGCCCTATATTAAGGGCGAAGCGGGCCTTTTGAATTGTAATTAAGCCTTGTTGCCTAGCTAGAATTACCCCAAGGAAACCCGTCAAAATGATTGTTCCCAAAACAACCCAAACATTGGTTAAGTTTCCCAGCCAAATGAAGACAGTAATTTCTATTGCGGGAACAATTAATAATAATAGAATGATCCAGTGCACTACCCTTACCTCCCTAATAATGTAATTTATAAAACGCTAGCATGTCCCCTATATATATATCCTTTTAGGCCGTCTAGTGTTACTTCTTCGCCATCTTTTATGTTCTTCGTAATATCTTGTACCCCTACAATAACAGGTATTCCTAAACTTAATCCCACTACCGCCGCATGGGAGGTTAAGCCACCCTGTTCAGTTATAATTCCACTTGCTTGTTCAATCGCAGGCATCATATCTCGATCTGTCGAAGACGCTACTAAAATATTTCCGGGTTCTATTTTATTAACAGCTTCTTCTGCACTATTTGCTAGGGTTACTTTGCCGAAAGCGGTTCGTCTCCCAATGCCTTGACCCCTGGCAATGATGTCACCTATAACATGCACTTTCATTAAATTAGTTGTTCCACTTTCACCAACAGGAACACCTGCTGTGATAACTACCCGACTTCCATGTTCTACCAAACCTGTTTGTAAACCCTTTTCTACAGCTGCTTCTAACATCTCGTCTGTTGTGCTTGTCGGATGACCAAGGGTTGCATGGACGCCCCATACTAAAGATAATTGACGTAATACCGTTTCAGAAGAGGTTACCGCAACTATAGGCATCATTGGACGGTATTTTGAAATCATTCTTGCCGTATATCCACTTTCTGTAGGTGTGATAATTGCACTAGCAGATAAATTCATTGCCGTGTGAGTTACCGATTGACTAATAGCATCAGTAATATTCATATCAATTGATTTAGATCTAATTTTTAATATATGTTGATTATCTAAAGCAGTTTCAGTCTTTTTTGCAATGTTATGCATCATTTGGACTGATTGAATTGGGAAATCCCCTGCTGCAGTTTCACCAGATAACATAATGGCATCGGTTCCATCAAAAATAGCATTTGCTACATCAGAGGCTTCCGCTCTCGTCGGGCGTGGATTACGCTGCATAGAATCAAGCATCTGGGTTGCGGTAATTACAGGCTTTCCAGCAATATTACATTGCTTGATTAACTCTTTTTGAACGAGTGGAACATCCTCTGCAGGAATTTCTACACCTAAGTCGCCCCGGGCAACCATAATTCCGTCACATACTTCTAAGATAGATGCAATATTATCTACACCCTCTTGGTTTTCTATTTTAGATATTAATTGAATATGCTCCGCCTTATTTTCTTCTAGCAATTCCCGGATTTCTAAAATATCCTCAGCCCGCCTAATAAAGGAACCAGCAATAAAATCCACGTCATGTTTGATACCGAACTTAATATCTTCAATATCTTTATTCGTAATTCCCGGTAAATTTACTTGAACATTGGGGATATTCACTCCCTTATGATCACTAATAAATCCACTATTTAAAGCCTTAGTATATATTTCCTTTTTATCATTATCAATATCTGTAACCTCTAGTTCAATTAATCCGTCGTCAATTAAGATTGTTGACTCTTTTTGAACATCCTTGTATAAATCTGTATAGGTTACGGAAAATATTTCCTCAGTTCCCATAGTTTCTTCCATTGCAATTGTGACAGAGTCTCCCCGGGAAATTTCCACTTTATAATCTTTAAAATTTCCTGTTCGAATTTCCGGCCCTTTTAAATCCAATAAAATAGCAACTGCTTTATTTTTAGCTTTAGCTGCTTTTCTAATATTTTTAATACGTTCTCCGTGTTCTGCGAAATCTCCATGGGAAAAGTTTAAACGAGCAACATTCATACCAGCATCAATTAGCTGTTCAATAACTTCATAACTTTCTGAAGCAGGACCTATTGTACATACAATTTTTGTCTTTCTCACAAAATTTCCTCCTAAAATATAATTAAATGGATAATTCTTTTGAAAGTTTATACATATTCAAGTTAACACTAGATTTTTTCGTTACTATTTCTGATAATTCATGGGTTACTAAGTGATTATTTTCTAAACCAACCATTTTACCACTTTGGCCTTCTAGCATGAGGTCTACCGCCTTTGCACCGAACCGACTAGCTAATACTCGGTCCGTAACAGTTGGTGATCCTCCGCGTTGGATATGACCAAGAACTGTAACCCTAGTTTCTAAATTGGTAGCAGCCTCAATCTTCTCTCCGTATTCAATCCCACTGCCCACACCCTCTGCTAAAATAATAATACTATGTTTTTTTCCTCTTTTATGACCCCTCTTTAACCTTTCAACGACATCATCAAAATCATCTTCCTGCTCCGGGATTAAAATACTTTCTGCCCCAGCAGCTAATCCAGACCAAAGAGCCAAGTCACCAGCATCCCTTCCCATAACTTCAATAACATATGTGCGTTCATGGGATGTAGCCGTATCCCTAATTTTATCAATAGCATCTATAATTGTATTTAAGGCTGTATCAAAACCGATTGTGGAATCAGTTCCTGCTATATCGTTATCGATTGTAGCGGGAACACCTATACATGGGAATCCCTTTTCTACTAAGGCTTGGGCACCACGAAAGGACCCATCTCCTCCTATAACAATAAGACCATCTATACCATTCGTCTTTAAGTTCTCTAAAGCCTTATCCTGGCCCTCGTCCGTTAAGAACTCTTTACTTCTTGCTGAGTAAAGCTGTGTACCTCCACGTTGGATGATATCACCTACGGACCCTAATTCCATACTTTCCATTAAATTGTTCATTAATCCGTGAAACCCATACTTAATACCTACAACCTCTAAATTGTGGTAAATAGATTTCCGTACAACAGCTCTAATCGCTGCATTCATTCCTGGGGCATCGCCACCACTAGTTAAAACGGCTATTTTCTTCATAACGATCACTCCTTACAAACAATGGGTTAATATATAACATAATTCGATTTGCTAAAAATATCAATAAATATATAAAAAAGAAAAGGTTGACGAATTGTCAACCTGTTAGGTGTAGGAGTTTATTCCTTATATTTTCCTATTTGTTTAAATTTCTGCCAACGATGCTCTAGCAAATCCTCAGCTGACATCTTCATTAAATTTTCCAGAGACTTTTCTAAAACAGGCTTTATGAAATTAGCTTGTTCTTCTAAATTTCGGTGGGCGCCCCCTTTAGGCTCTGGTATAATTTCGTCTAATATGTTCAGTTCCTCTAAATCGTAGGATGTTATCTTTAAGCTTTCAGCGGACTTTTGGGCTAGAGTGGCATCCTTCCATAGAATTGCTGCCGCTCCTTCAGGTGATATAACTGAATAGGTAGAGTTTTCTAGCATATGAACATGATTCCCTACCCCAAGGGCTAAAGCTCCACCACTACCACCTTCACCTATGACTATACATATAATTGGTACCTTTAATCCTGCCATTTCCTTTAAATTTAAGGCAATAGCTTCACTTTGCCCACGTTCTTCAGCCCCTTTTCCAGGCTCTGCTCCCTTAGTATCAATAAATGTTATGATTGGCCGATTAAATTTTTCAGCTAACTTCATATGTCTGAGGGCCTTTCGATATCCTTCAGGATGGGGCATTCCAAAGTTTCTTCGAATATTTTCCTTGGTATTCTTCCCCCGTTGATGGCCAACAATAGTCACGGGTAATTCGTTAAAAGTCGCAATTCCCGATACAATCGCCGCATCATCACCATAATAGCGATCACCATGAAATTCGATAAAATCTTCAAACAAAAGCTCTATATAATCCAGGGTCGTAGGTCGATGTTGGTGTCTAGCGATTTGCACTCGATCCCAGGGTTTTAAATTATTGTAAATATCATCCTCTAATGTAGCGAGACGTTTTTCTAAGGTATTAATTTCATCGCTTAAATCTATATCGCTATTGGTTGTGATTTTCTTTAATTCATTAATTTTATCACGTAAATTGACAATGGGTTTTTCAAAATCTAGCAAGTGCATTATGTAGGTTCCCCACCTTTCCGGTGTAGCTTAAGTAATTTCGATAATATCTCCTTCATTTCATGGCGATGCACAATACGGTCTAATTGACCATGTTCAAATAAAAATTCAGCTGTTTGGAAATTATCAGGTAGCTTTTCACGGGTCGTTTGTTCGATAATTCTTCTTCCTGCAAATCCGATTAAGGCGCGGGGCTCCGCAAAATTGTAATCACCCAAGGACGCAAAGCTCGCTGTTACCCCCCCAGTAGTAGGATGGGTCATAACTGAAATCATTAAACCACCCGCATCGGAAAATCGTTTAATCGCAATTGATGTTTTGGACATTTGCATAAGACTTAAAACACCCTCCTGCATCCTTGCACCCCCAGAGGCGGTAAATATAATAAAAGGTATATTTTCCTCCTTAGCCCTCTCAATAGCCCTAGCAATTTTCTCCCCTACGACCGACCCCATGCTGCCCATACGAAAACGGGAATCCATTACTGCAAAGGCAGTCTCATAGGAATCAATTGTTCCCTTACCAGTAACAACTGCTTCATTTAGATTTGTTTTCTTCCGATCCCCTTCTAATTTCTCTATATATTCAGGGAAATCTAGAGGGTTTTCTGATTGTAAATCTCGATCCCATTCCTCGAAGGAGCAATCATCAAATAAACTATTTATTCGATCCCAGGCTGGTAATTGATGATGATGATCACACTCGGGGCAAACATTTAAATTATTTTCTAATTCTTTTCGGTAATATATTTTCTTACAGCCTTCACACTTCATCATTAAACCTTCCGGTACATCTGCCTTTAAATCTTTGTTAGGTGTAGATGTATTTTTGCGCTTTTTTCGCCCAAATAAATCTCTTAGCAATTTACTTCCTCCCTTCAATAATTGAAGCTATATAAAACTGTTCAATAGTTAAGTTATTTTTGTTAACTTTCTCGTTTTTTCAGCTACTTCCTCTGGATCAATCTGCTTTCTGGCGACACCAGTTTCCATTGCAGCTTTTGCAACACTTGCCGCAACAGTAGGTGCCACTCGTGGATCAAAGGGGCCTGGTATGACATAATCATCATGTAAATCCTTTTCGTCTATTAAATTAGCGATTGCTTTAGCCGCCGCTATTTTCATTTTTTCATTGATTCTAGTAGCTCTTACGTCTAAGGCTCCACGGAAAATTCCTGGAAAAGCTAAAACATTATTGACTTGGTTTGGAAAATCGCTTCTTCCTGTTCCAATAATTTTTGCCCCTGCCTTTTTAGCAAGTTCTGGCGAAATTTCCGGATCAGGATTAGCCATTGCGAAAATAATCGGATCCTCGTTCATTCCTTTAACCATTTCTTCCGTTAATATATTTCCAACAGATACTCCAATAAAAACGTCAGCTCCCTTGAGCACATCCTTTAAATCACCCTTTAGACGTTTTATATTTGTCATCTTAGAGATTTCTTCCTTTACTTCATTCATTCCAGCCTTTCGACCTTCATAAATTGCACCCCTTGAATCACACATAATCATATTTCTAACCCCAAAGCTATATAACAATTTAATAATCGCGATTCCAGCGGCACCTGCACCATTGGCAACAACTTTAATATCTGAGAAGGATTTACCGACTAATTTTAAAGCATTAATAAGTCCAGCAACCGTTACAATGGCAGTTCCATGTTGATCATCATGAAAAATGGGAATATTCATCTTCCTTTTCAGACGGTCCTCAATAATAAAGCAATTCGGTGCTGCTATATCTTCTAAGTTGATTCCGCCAAAAGTCGGTTCGAGTAATTTAACAGTTTGTACAATCTCATCTATATTATTTGTCCCTAGACAGATGGGAAAGGAGTCCACTCCTGCAAAGGATTTAAACAGAACAGACTTTCCTTCCATTACTGGTAAAGAAGCTTCTGGTCCGATATTTCCCAAACCAAGAACGGCTGATCCGTCGGTAACGACAGCAACTGTATTACCCTTCATTGTATAATCGTAAACCGATTCCGGTCTGTCATAGATCTCCTTACAAGGCTCCGCAACGCCTGGTGAGTAAGCTAGACTTAACTCCTCTCCATTCCTTACGGATACCTTCGATTCTGTGCTTAATTTACCCTGGTTTACTTTATGCATATGCAATGCTTCACTTCTTAAGTTTGACATGAACAATCGTCCCCTTAACTTCAGCAAATATTTTAAAATCATTCTATTATTATTTGTTCTTATTATCTGATACTAATTACCCGACTACTTAATTATAACAGATGGTATTTATGTGTAAAGCACAAAATTATTTTTTAAAAATGACATGTTCCTTCCCAAAGATTTTTTTGAATTTCTCTAAGCAATTGAGTTTCGGAATTACATGATATTGGTTAGATAATTTATAGGATTTTCTTTCCGCCTCACTGTATATAATTATAGGAGAGTTACCTGGATATTTATTCGCAATCTTTTTTATTTCCTGCAAAGCGACATGATTTAAAGACTTTTTCACCTTAATATAAAGGGTTCCTTCATGGGAGTGGTCTAATTTTTCGTCCGTAAATAATTCGATTGATTCAAGTACGATTTGTTTTTGGGAATTTCTTTCATTTATTTTCCCTTCACAAAAGACGATCTTTTCTTCTTCTAGATATTTCCAATACTTTCGATACTCCCTTGGGAAAACGACAGCATTTATATCTCCGGTTTCATCCCCAAACACAATAAAGGCCATTGATTCGCCCTTTCGCGTTCTAATCGTCTTTACTTCCTGGATAATTGCAGCGGCTTTAGCTTTAGCATTTACTTGCTTAGATTTCATTTTGAGAATCGTTGAGTAACCTTTACTTTCTAATAATTGACGATATCGTTTTAATGGGTGACTAGAGACGTACATCCCTATGAGTTCTTTTTCCGTCGCGAGTTTATGAACTTGGCTAAAATCCTTTATTTTTTCGTACTCTGATTGTAGCTTGAGGTCATATTCAAATAAACTTCCTTGATTGATGAATTCTTTAAATAACTCACCTTGTTCGATCGCTTGATCGAGGGTAGCTAATAAGCTCGCTCGATTCGCATGAGTCTCATCAAAGGCTCCAGCTAAAATTAAGTTTTCCATCATCATTTTATTCACAATGTGTGAAGATATACGCAAACAAAAATCAAATATGTTTTTAAATCTACCATCTTTTCTTACTTTCACAATTTCTTGCGATGCCTGTAAGTTAATCCCTTTAATCGCTAAAAATCCAATTTGTATTTTTCCTTTTTGGACAGAATATTTGCCTACACTATTATTAATTGACGGAGGAAGTACTTCTACACCAAGGGCTTTAGCCTCCTGGACGTAAGTATTAACCCGTTGTTTATCATTCATAACAGAACTTAGCAATTCCGCAAAAAAGTATGCTGGATAATTCGCCTTTAAATATGCCAACTTATAAGAGATTTTACTGTAGGCTGTAGCATGGCTTTTAGGAAATCCGTAATTTGAAAACCTTAAAATCCAAGAAAATATCTTCTCCGCTACGGAAGAGTCGTAGCCCTTTGCTAAACACCCCTTCAGAAACTTACTCTTTTGCTCTTCCATAAGGCCTTCATTTTTCGTCGTAATTCCCCTACGTAATAGATCAGCCTCTCCGTACGATAAGCCGGCAATTTTATTAGTAATTTCCATAATTTGCTCTTGATAAATGAGCACGCCATAAGTTGGTCGTAATATGTCAACTAAATCTTCGTGGGGATAGTTAAGTTTTTCTTCATTATGCTTTCTCCGTATATAATTTGGAATAAACTCCATCGGACCTGGGCGATAAAGGGCATTTACCGCTACTATATCATTAAAAGTCGTAGGTTTTAACTCCCTTAACACCCCTTTCATTCCCGTAGATTCTAATTGAAAAATTCCATTCGTTTGTCCTCTTTGCAATAGTTTGTATGTCTGATCATCATCTTTCGGTAATTGGTGAATATCAATCGTCTCTTTTGTGTGAAACTCGATAGATTTTACGATATTTTCAATCAAGGATAAATTACGTAAACCTAACAAGTCAATTTTTAACAAACCGATATCCTCTAGGTCATCCATGGCATATTGGGTTAAAACGGTTTCCTTCCCCCCTTTAGTTAATGGGGTGTAGTTCACTAATGGTTCATCACTGATTACAATGCCCGCTGCATGGGTCGAACTATGTCGTGGTAAACCCTCCAACTTGTGAGCGATAGAAAACAAAGTCTTTAATTTATCAGACTGCTTTACATAATCAAGTAATTCCTTAGAAGCCACAAGATAACTTTTAATCGGTTTGTTAGCCCCAGACGGTATGTGTCGAAATACATATTGTTCATCTTCAATTTCAACACCAATCGTTTTCATCAACTCTCGTAAAATTGACCTCGGCCCGAAGGTTCCGAAGGTAATTATTTGCGCAACAAATTGTTTTCCATACTTTTCTCGGATATAGTCGATAACCTCTTCCCTTCGATGATCCGAAAAGTCAATATCAATATCTGGCATTGTCGTTCTTTCTGGATTTAAAAATCTTTCAAACAATAAATTGTGTTTAATCGGATCTACTTCCGTTATATCTAATACATAGGCAACTATCGACCCGGCAGAGGAGCCCCTGCCTGGACCAACAAAAATACCCTTTCTTTTTGCATAGGAAATAAAGTCAGAGACGATTAAAAAGTAATCACAAAAGTCCATCCGACGAATTACATCTAGCTCATAATTAAGCCGACTTTCAATTTCCTCGGAAATAACCCTATACTTTTTCCTAGCGCCCTGCCAACATAAGTCCTTTAAATATGTAAAAGCATCTTGATTATTTGGTACCGCAAAGCTAGGCATAACCGGATTATGTAATGATAAGTTCACATTACATTGTTCGGCGATGTTTATACTGTTTTCTAAAACTTCCGGCCAAAACTCGTTAAAGAGCCCTTCCATTTCCTCTTTACTTCTGAAATGGCGCAACTTCACGTGGTTCGGAATTGCCTCTTCAGACCAACGACGCCCTTCTTTCATCGCTAACAAACAATCATAAGCGGTATAGTCATCAGCTTTTAAATATCTAACATCTTGAAGGGCAACGACGGGAAGGTTTGATGTTTCATGAAAGGCCTTTAATGACCGGTGTAGTTTCCTTTCCTTTTCTTCACCGTGATCTGTAATCCCTAAAAACAGGTTATTTGCTAAAAAAGTATATTCCCATTCTTTCATATATTGTTGAGCATTTTCATGAGTAGGCTCAAGGAGCAGGCTACTTAACTTACTTGAAACAACCGGTAGAATGGCTATTAAGTTTTCATTACCTTCCTTTAAATCATGAAGGTTTAGTAACTCCTCTTTAAGATGAATGGAGGAACTTAATTGAAGGAGTTGTTGATAACCTGCGTTATTTTTAGCTAATAGGATTAATTGTTCCTTTTCTCCTGTAGAATTTATGAGGATTTCTGTTGTTATTCCGATAATGGGCTTTATATTAGCCTTTTTACATGCTTTGTAAAAGTGAATAGCACCGTATAAGACATTCTCATCTGTAATTGCTAGGGCTGTAAAGTTTAATTCCTTCGCTTGATCGATTAATTTTTCAATCGTAATAGTACTTTTATAAAAACTATAACCCGTCCTAACTTGTAAATGGGTAAAAGACATTTTCTTCATCACCCCTTAACCATAAAAGTTAAAGTCATTTAACCGTATACATATGTATTTATTATAACACTTCTCTCCTTCATTCACTAAAGGTTAAATCTAAATCATAAGCTCCTTCATTAGGACATAACATAAAATAAGGTAGGCGAAGATTATGGAAGATAAATTTTTCACATCTTTTTTTCACTGTTTTTTTATTGCTTTTGGTGTTGTTTTTGGTGGGACAATCATAGGCAGTATCGGATCATTCATTACAGGAGAAGCGCCTTTAACTGCCATGAGTAGGATTGCTAAGGGTTTAAGGATTTGGGCAATTGTTGCGGCGATTGGAGGAACCTTTGACGCAATAGCTACCTTTGAGAGAGGCCTTCTTGAAGGGACAACCTTAGATTTATTTAAGCAAATTTTATTAATATTGTCCGCTATGGGAGGAGTCAAAGTTGCTATTACGCTTATACAATGGATCATTCAGGAGGATTTATCCTAATGCACATACCACCTTTATTTAAGAAGAAAAATTGGCAAATATTTATAATCGGGCTTTGTGTTGGTGGCATTATAGCATACAGTGTAATTATTTTTATGTATGGATCTATGTATGAGAACTTACTTGAAGAAAACCTTTATTTACAAGAGGAAATTGTCGAATTAAATAATCGAAATGAGACCTTACTGAAAGATAAGGAAGACTTTGATGAGAGGCAAATCGAGCTTACGATGATTGAGACGATTGATATACAAATTAGAAACGAGGAAGATATGGACTTTGATCGTCTTGCCCTTCTTCAATTAAAACAATTAATAAAACGAGAAGTTGATCATATAATCGGAAAAAAAATTGAGACGATTTCCGAGAACGACCAACTTCTTATCTCCAGTATTGAAAACAAACCTTTTAAAATCGGCGACTTTTTTTACTACTTTCGTGTTTATAAGCTAACGATTGCAAAGCATGTAAAAATTACAGTAGAGGCAAAGTTGTCAAAGGACTAGGTGCGATTTATGCACATAATTCCTTTAATTCTTTTGCTAATTCATCAGCTTCCTCCCAGGATCGAACCATGGCTCCTGAAGCAAGGGGGTGTCCTCCCCCGTTATATTTGGCGGCAATTTTATTAATGACTGGTCCTTTTGAGCGAAGCCTTACCCGAATAAGGTTTTCTTCCTCTTCAATAAAAAATGCCCAAGCTTTAATTCCTTTAATATCACCGAGAACGGATACAAGTTCCCCTGACTGAAGGGGAGAAATCTTATATTCCTTCAATTTGGATTTAGATAGTTTTACTATGCTTACTCCTTCTTCAGACATCGTGAAGTTTTGTAAAATATAGCCCCTTAACCTAGCGACATTTTGCTCAATTTGATAAATTCCGTCATACAAACTTTCCCGATCAAAGTTGTAAGTTACTAAATCAGCAGCATATTTAAAGGTTTTATCAGAAGTGCTTGGGAATAAGAACCGACCCGTATCTCCTACTATTCCAGCATAAATAAACCGAGCAGCGTCATCGGTTAACATTAGCCCCTTATCCTTTAAGGCCAAATAAAACTCATAAATCATCTCGCTTGTTGAACTTGCAGACGTATCGACCCACTGAATATCTCCGTAGGAATCAACATTCGGATGATGATCGATTTTTATGATCTTTTCTCCTAGGGTATAACTTTGTCCGTTTATTCTTTCGGTATTAGCCGTATCGCATACAATCACTAAGCTTCCTTCATACAAATCATCACTAACTTCATCTAATCTTGTTAAAAAATTTAGGGCTGGATCTTCTTCCCCGGCTAAATAGACATTTTTACTAGGGAAATTTGCTGAAATAATTTCCTTTAGTGCCGCGGATGAGCCATAGGCATCAGGGTCAGGTCGTACGTGATGATGGAGGATTATCCTTTCATATTGTTTAATTGTCTCATAAATTCGTTCAATCGGCATTTTATAGTCTCCCATCTAATGCTATCGCTGGTTTATTTCAGTAAAAATCATTAAAATATAGTTATTGACATATTTATTAGAAAGAGAGCGAAGCATTCATGTTTATTTTACCTGTCATTGTTATTGTTTCAATAGTTTTTTACATTTACTATAAAGTTGCAATTTTAAAAACTAAAGAGATTATCATGCAACTATATTATAATGGTAGAGCACGCATGGCCTTAGGGACCTTTATTCTTAGTGCTGGAATCAGCTTGTATATTGTTTATCAATCCAAACTTTCTCTTTTCGTTGTAATAGTTTTTGTTCTCTTAGGCCTGATGCAATTTATCAGGGGCTTTAATGAATCAAGACATTATCAACGGGAATATCAAAGGACAAACTCTAAATAAAATTCATTGGGTAAGGGGGACTAACAACTCTTTTACCCTTTTATCTTTCTATAAGCTGAGCCATGAGCAAGCCCTTTCCAACAACCTTCCCTTCACTACTTAACTCCACATCTACCTTTGCATAAATTTTTCCCGCTTCTAATAATCGGGGCTTTATAATAACATCATCATCTATTTGTATAGGTTTTATAAAAAATATCGTTAAATTCTCTACTACTATATCTCCCTTACCTAAGTGAAGAAGCAGTTGTCGACTCGAATGGGTAATTAAGGATGTGAACACACTGCTGGATAAGGTACCTAATTGATTGGTCATTTGGGGACTAATCTCTATTTGGAAGGATAAATCCCTTTCATCAATGACTTTTAATTTACTTGTAACAATTTCATCGATTGTATCGCCAACTTGAGGTTGACGGTGTATTTGCTGGAGTGCACTTAATACATCCTTTCTTGAAACCAAGCCCTTTAATTCCTTTGTTTCACTAACTACTGGGACAAGATCTAAGCCTTCCCATACCATCATATGGGCTACATAGGCGACAGAGGTGTTCGGTTGAACGACAAGGGGATTCTTTGTCATTACTTTCTCGATTTTAGTCGTTAGTTCGCTTTTATAAACATCCTTTGAAGTCACAATTCCACAAAGTCTCATTTGCTGATTAATAACCGGGAATCGTCTGTAAGTTGTTTGATTAGCTAGTTTGTGGAAGGTTTTAACTGTATCCTTCGTAGTTAAATAATGTAGCTCCTCTAGGGGTGTATACACATCAGACACTAAGACGATATCCCTAAGAATGAGTTGATCATAAATTGCACGGTTTATCATCTCAGCTACTGTATATGTGTCGAAACTCGTTGAAATAATTGGGAGTTGCTTATCATTAGCAAGTTGTTTTATATCATCTGTTGTATCAAAACCACCGGTGATTAAAACGGCCACTCCTTCTCTTAGGGCAAGTTCATGAACCTCTGTGCGATTTCCTACTATCATTAAGGAATCTGGTTCTGTATATTTTTTCATGGCCTCTAATTCCATGGCCCCAATTAAAAATTTACTTAAGGTTTTATGAAGCCCTTCTTTACCACCGAGTACTTGTCCATCAACGATATTGATTACCTCGGCAAAGGTTAATTGTTCAAAGTTTTCCCGAACCTTCTTTTCAATTCGAATGGTTCCAACCCGCTCGATCGTACTTACTAAACCTCTATTTTCTGCCTCTTTTATCGCGCGGTAAGCCGTCCCTTCACTTACATTTAAATCTCTTGCTATTTGCCTTACCGATATTCTCGAGCCAATCCGGAGGGTGGCTATATGGCGAATAATTTGTTCGTGTTTTGTAGCCAAATCTTTTCTCACCGACCTTTTAACAAAAGCTTATTTTCAGGATAGTTAAATTATACCGTTGTTAATAGTTAAGCTCAATTATAATGAGTCTTTTTGCCCGCGCTTTATCTCTTCTTCAAGCAGCGAAGGCGAAGTTATTTTCAATAGGGTGGATAAATTACCTCCAACCACAAGGAAAAACAAACATAACCAACAGAGCCAAAATATATTTGCAAAAGAATGCAAAGATACACTTACCGTTGGCCAAGCAATGTATAAAAATAAAATGGCTAGTAAAATTTTAAACAAAGAATTAGGAAACAACTGAATAACCTCCCTGATCTCTTTGTTATAAATATATTCTAATACAAGCATTATAATAACTGTAAATACCAATCCACTATTATGGAACCATAAAAATAAGTAATAATCGTTGCTATTACGATTGAGGGACCGAAGGGAATAGGTTGGCCTTTTTCAATTTGTTTCGTTAGTCTTTGAAAGCCTCCGATGATGGTTCCAATTAAACTTGCCAAAAAGAAGGTAAGTAAAACGTTTTTAAACCCTAATACAAGCCCGAGAACACCGAATAGCTTCATATCCCCTGCTCCCATACCACCCTTGCTTACAATAATGATAATTGCAATTAATAAAAAGGCAAAAACAGCCCCAGAAATCGATGTCCACCAAGGATTAAGGGGGTTTATTATTCTAATTATGATAAATAGGGGCAAAAAGAATAATAAAATTTTATTTGGTATTAACATATAAGATAAATCCGTTACGAATACTATAATTAACATCGACATTAAACTTATTGCCATAAGAAGCTCAATATCAAAGCCAATTTTATAAAAACTAAAAGCAAAAATAACTCCTGTAAGTAATTCAATCGAGGGGTATAGCAGGGAGATTTTGCTATTGCAGTTGCGGCATTTCCCTCCTTGAATTATGTAAGATATTACGGGAATTAATTCATACCACAGCAAGGTTCTTTTACAGTTTGGACAGTAGGACCTCCCTTTGGCAAAAGAGATATTTTTTGGTAGCCTTAGACCGACAACATTGTAAAAAGATCCTAAAACAGTTCCAAATACAAAGAATAGCAAGATATAGACGGCCTTCATAATTATGACATCCTTTTTATATATAATGAGCAAAGAAAACGCCTGGAGCTAAATTCCATGGCGTCTCCTCTTAGATTTATCTAAAGTTCAATCCTTTCTCCGACCTTCATTGCAATCCCTTTACCTGTCTTAAGCTTTTTAACAAAGGCTTCAGGATCCTGTTCAATCACTGGGAACGTATTATAATGAACCGGTACGACAATCTTAGCATTTATCCAATCGGCTGCAATAAGGGCATCCTCAGGTCCCATTGTGAAGTTATCGCCAATCGGAATAAAGGCTAAATCGATATCATTTAATTCACCAATCATTTTCAAATCGGAAAAGAGACCCGTATCTCCAAGATGATAAAGGGTTTTTTCTCCAATGGTTAACAGGATCCCCCCTGGCATTCCCGTGTAAATAAAGCTTCCATCTTCCTCCTCATAGGAGGATCCGTGAAAGGCATGGGTAAATTTAACGGTTCCAAATTCAAATTCGTAGGAGCCACCGATGTTCATTGGATGAGTTTCAATTCCTTGTCTTCCTAAATATACAGCTAACTCATTAAGGGCAACTACTGTAGCGCCGGTTCGCTTAGCTATAGCCACCGTATCCCCAACGTGATCATTGTGTCCGTGGGTAAGTAAAATATAATCCGCTTCTACCGTCCCAGGATTTAAATCACTTAACTTATTACCTGTAATAAATGGGTCAATTAAAATAGTGTGTTTTTCCGTTTGTACTTTTATCGCCGAATGGCCATGGTAAGATATTTTCATTATTTAACCACTCCTTACAAATAGTTCTATCACTATTATACATATACCCCTAAATTTAAGTAAACGTTTTATTCGATAATAAGAATTATGCTATAGTAAAATAGGACACAATATTAATTTTTGGAAGGAGCTTTTCAATGACTGAAGAAAGAATGGCTAATCTCTTAACAAAGCTAGCTGAGCAAAGTGGTGACAGTGTATTCATCACTTCGAAAGCAAATGTATACTATTTCACTAATTATTACACGGATCCCCACGAAAGACTTGTAGCGGTCTATATAAGTAAAAATATGGATCCTTTATTAATTGTTCCAACGATGGAAGTTGAAGATGCGAAAAACGCAGGATGGCAACATGATATTCTTCATTATGGTGATCATGAAAATGTTTGGGAAAAGTTTTATCATCATTTGGAGAAAAACCAGGGTCAAGCAACTTCCCTTGGGCTTGAATTTAATGACTTAACCTTAGAAAGGTATAAAACATTAAAGGAAATCTTCCCAAAATCTACCCTGTTCGATATGCAGGAAGGCCTCGCACAACTTCGGGTAATTAAAAGTGAACGAGAGTTCGAATTACTACAAGAAGCTGCAAAATTAGCAGATTACGGGGTAGAGGTAGGTAAGCAAGCTATTAAAGACGGTGCCACTGAATTAGATATTATTGCTGAAATTGAGTACGCCTTAAAAAAGAAAGGCGTCCAGGAAATGTCCTTCTCTACGATGGCTTTAACCGGTGATAAGACTGCCTCGCCTCACGGAACTCCAGGTCTTAATAGGGTTAGAAAGGGAGATTTCGTTCTTTTTGACCTTGGGGTGATTCATGAAGGGTACTGCTCCGATATTACTCGAACCTTTGCTTTTGATTCAATTTCTGACGAACAGAAGGAGATTTATGAAACCGTACTTAGGGCAGAAAAAGCAGCAATTGAAGCAGCACAATTAGGTACTGCGGTAGGTGAAGTAGACCAAACTGCCCGACAAATTATAACTGATGCAGGATTTGGTGAATACTTTACCCATCGAATTGGTCATGGTCTAGGAATAGAAATTCATGAATATCCTTCCATGCATCAAGAAAACAAGTTATCTTTACAGGAAGGTATGTGCTTCACGATAGAGCCGGGTATTTATGTTCCCGGTCTCGGTGGTGTACGTATAGAGGACATGATTTTCATGACGAAGGAAGGTCCAAAATCCTTAACGGGCTTTCCAAAGGAACTTCAAATCATTCAAAAATAAGGGTGGAAAATTTCGAACATTATGTTAAAGTTCCTTAACCTTATTGAACTACTATCGGAAAGCCATGTATAATAAATATATAAGGAGGCGGTTTCTATGAGCAAGACTTACAAGAATATTTTAGTTGCTATTGACGGTTCAGATGCTTCTAAAAAAGCCTTTGAAAGAGCTGTTACAATTGCAAAACAAAATGATGCTAAATTAACGATTACTCACGTGATTGACTCTAGAGCTTTTTCAACACCTCAAGCCTATGACAAAGTTTTGATTGAGCGTGAAAAAGAATACGTAAAGGAATTTATGGCGGAATATTTACAAGAAGCAAAAAAAGCAGGACTAAAGAATTTAGACAGTGTACTTGAATATGGATCCCCAAGGGTGAAGATCTCAAAGGATATCGCTAAAAGAGTTGAGGCTGATTTAATCATTTGTGGTGCTACTGGATTAAATGCGGTTGAGAGATTCTTAATTGGGAGTGTTTCTGAAAGTATCGTCCGTTATTCACCTTGTGACACTTTAGTTGTGAGATAGAACTTAAAAAACAACGCCTTCCTTGGCGTTGTTTTTTCAATGTTTATTTAATTCGAAAACTACATGACTTAACTCAGGGATAATTAGCTTTTTCATAGCGAGTTTTACTGCTCCGCTTGAACCGGGCATAGAAAATACTGCAGTATCATTAACAATTCCAGCAGAGGCCCTGGACATTATTGCTGCTGAACCGATATCCTCGGTATAGCTTAACATCCTAAATAACTCTCCAAAGCCGATTATATGCTTATCAAACATCTCCTCAACAGTTTCTATTGTAACATCTCTTCTTGATATTCCCGTTCCTCCACTTGTTAAAATAACGTCAATGTCTGACCTTAAACTTCCTTCTTCAATAACTTGCTGAATGAGGCAAGGTTCATCAGGGATAATTTTCCTTTCAATAATTTCATGGCCTGCCTCTTCTAAATAGCCTTGAATCAAATCCCCACTTTTATCTGTAGTCACGTCTCTAGTATCACTTATGGTCACGACTATGCATTTTGCTACTCGTTTTTCCTTTCGGTGATGTGGCATTACTCATTCTCCTATTCCTTTTGAATTTTCTTTGTATTTTTCGAACCAATCGTTTATTTGAACTAATATATTTTCCATGGCCTTCGAATTGTTTAAAGAAGGTAACATTACTAATAAAGGTTGATGCGGAGCCTTAGTTTCTACACCTTTTTTCTGTAATATAAAAATACTTTTCACTTGTTTCTCGGATCGAAAGGCATCCTCGGGTAAGCGCAAGACCCCAACAATATGGGCGCTTTTATGTAGAAAACGATTTAATTGCTGAGCTTGATCACTGTCAAATAGAAATTCTGGTATTAAAAAGATTAAATATCCACCATCTTTTGTATAATTTAAACTTTGTTCAATCAGTAAATGATGGGCATAGGAATGTCCCTCATTTGCCCGTAATTCATAATTTTGGGCAATCATATCATCGGGATAATAACCGACGGGTAAATCTGCAATGACTAAATCTACTGGATCTAATAAAAAGGGCCTTAAACTATCTTGGTGGAAAAATTCAATTTCCATTTCTAATAAATTAGCATGGTTTACCGCTAAGCGTAGTAATGTAGGGTCTATTTCACTTCCGAAGGCTTCATAGGAAGTGTTCAGTTCTTTTAATACAGTCGTTAATAAGTTAGCCGTACCACAAACAGGGTCAAAAACACGAATTGGTCCCTTGGAAAATAATTTATTCACCAAGTAACTAATAAAAAGGGCTATCGTCTCCGGTGTTAGCAAATGTTGAGCTTGTACAGAATCCTTCATTCCCTTAAGGATTAGAAGTTCTGTAACTTTTTTAAGTTGGTCTTTAGGAAGTTTATCGATATGAATTTCCTTAAGCGAAGTTTTAAGTTTACGAACTAATATTTCATCCTCTTCCCCATTCGATTCTTTAAACAAAAGCCACTCCAACACAATTGACAGACTATCTAAGTATGGTTCGTTTTTATGATATTCTACCGCTTTTGTTGCCTCGTCTATTTTGGTAAAAACTTGTTCAATATTTAAATTCGACATATCTTTTCCTCCTTATAAAGGATGAACTTGACAATAAATTAATAGGTAATAACACTTGGTGTAATATTCATTATGGATAATATATAATAGTAAGTAAAGTAAATAACTAAGAACTATTAAAAAGGGATTACCTCACATGAGGCAATCCCTTTAGAACGATTAACAAAACTTATTGTTGTTGTGATCCACCGATTTGTTGTTGAGCCATTTGAACTAAACGCTTTGTAATTTCACCACCAACCGACCCGTTTGCACGAGAAGTTGTATCAGCACCAAGTTGTACACCAAATTCTTGAGCAATTTCAGTCTTCATCTGGTTTAATGCTTGTTCTGCACCAGGAACGACTAACTGATTAGAACTATTTCTGTTTGGCATATTATTCACCTCCTTGGTACTTTTATATTGTGTAACAAGGGGTGAATACATACATAAAAGATGCTGGTATTTGTTGTTAGTTTTTCATTTTTTTATAACAAATCTGTATAGGTATCTTCTATTTTATCAGAGTAAGTAATTGCCTCGGTTTCCTCAATAGATTCCCGAATAAGTTCGGTAAAGTCGACACCTGCTTCAACCTTATGAAGCTGATCCCGTCTTGGTCTCGTTTTTGGAGATTTTGGCACAAATACAGTACAACAATCTTCATAAGGTCTAATGGATATCTCATAAGTATTAATGTTCTTTGCAATATTTACGATTTCTTCTTTGTCCATAGTAATTAATGGTCTCAGTACGGGGTAATTCGTTACCTCATTTATTGTATTCATACTCTCCATTGTTTGACTTGCTACCTGCCCAAGACTTTCGCCAGTGCTTAAGGATAAAATTGATTGTTTACGGGCAATTTGTTCACTAATAGTAAGCATAATTCTACGCATTACTGTCATTCCATAGGCATCAGGAATTTCTTGATGAATTTTCTGTTGAATTTTTGTAAAAGGCACGAAATGTACTGTAATAGAGTGACCATATTTAGTTAGTTCTTTAGCTAAGTCAACTACCTTTTGTTTAGCTCGTTCACTCGTAAATGGTGGGGACTCAAAGTGAATAGCCTCTACCTCTACTCCTCGTTTCATCGTCAAATATCCAGCTACAGGACTATCAATACCGCCAGATAAAAGCAATAAAGTTTTACCACCAGTCCCTACGGGCAATCCCCCTAGGCCCTGAATAACCTCAGATGTAATAAAGGTTCCTTCATCACGAATTTCAACATTTACCTCTACATCGGGATTATGAACATCTACGGTAAACCGGTCCGTATTTTTAAGTAAATGAGCTCCTAATATTTGATTCATTTCCTGGGAGCCGACAGGAAATGATTTATCGGCTCTACGTACCGACACCTTAAAGGATTTTGCTTCTTTACTATTTTCTAAAGCGAATAAAGCAGTTTCTTTTATATCTTCTATTTCCTTAGAACATTTTAATGCTAAACTTAAACTGTATATACCGAAAATATCTTTACATATATCCATTACTTCTTCAGCATCATGCCCATTTAATAAGACGTAAAGTCTTCCTTGAGTTCTTTGGACCTTTATATTTGGAAAGCCTTTTAGTTTAGATTGAATATTGTCTTGTAAACGGGATAGAAAATATCGCATGTTTTTCCCTTTTAAACCAATTTCACCGTATCGAATTAAAATATGATTATATTCCATAATATCTACTCCAACATTCTTTTTAAATTTTGAACAGTTTCTGAAAAGATTGTTAAAAATGTATCAATCTCTTCCTTCGTACTTTCATAGGATAAACTAATTCTTAGCGCCGAGCTGGATCTTTCCTTAGTATAGCCACATGCATCTAAAACTCGATTTTCATCTGCTTCACGGGATGAGCAAGCTGATTTCGTTGAAATAAAAATGCCTTTTTCTCCTAAGGTATGGATAATAACTTCTGGCTTCGTATTCGGTACAGAAATATTAATGATATGTGGGGCTACATCATTTACTGGCGAATTTATCATGACTCCAGAAATGTTAGCTAGTTTTTCAACAAAATATTCTCGCAAATTTTTAAGTACTGGATATTTAGCGTCTTCTTTTTCCTTCGCTAAACGAAAGGCTCTTGCAAGAGAAATTGCCCCTGGTAAGTTTTCTGTACCAGGCCTTATTCCATCTTCCTGTCCACCACCATGAAAAAGAGGGTACAAGTTAATGTTCTCCTTTACGTATAATATACCAGTCCCCTTCAAGCCATTAATCTTATGGCCGGAATAAGTACATAAATCTACCTTTGCTTCTCTCAGGTTCAAAGGTACTTTACTAAAGCCTTGAACATCATCAACGTGGAAGAAAATCTTCGGATATTTGTCCACAACTTTACCAATTTCATAAATCGGTTGAATGGAACCTAATTCATTATTAACATGCATAATACTTACAAGTATGGTATCTTCACGTATCGCTTTTTCAAAGGCATCTAAATCGACGTGACCGTCTTTATTGACAGGTAAATAAGTAATATCAAAGCCATGATTCTCTAAACTTCGACATGCTTCATATACTGAGGCATGTTCGATTTCAGTCGTAATAATATGCTTTCCACGATTTTTGTATTGCAAGGCAATCCCTTTTATTGCCAAATTGTTTCCTTCGGTTCCACCGCTAGTAAAAACAATTTCATTAGACTTTACTTGAAGTAAATCGGCGATTTGCATTCTTGACCTTATAAATAGATTTTCCGCTTCTGCCCCTAATATGTGAAGGGAAGATGGATTACCAAAAAAACTTTTTGCGACTTTATTATACGTATCGATAACTTCGGGATGGGGAATGGTTGTTGCACTATTATCAAAATAAATCATAATTGATATACATGCTCCTTTACAATAAGAGAAGCTGACCTAAAGGGATTCAAATCTCTTTAAGACAGCTCACTTACTTCTTTATATTGATTGTCTATATCTATGATTTTCTTCAATTCGACGTAGGGCTCCTGGTTCGATTTCCTCGATAGCTCTAGCTGCTTTTTCCAGGGCTAGTTCGTATTCAAATTCCCTAAATAATCGCTCTGCCTCTGATAATTCAGCCGATAATAAAGGATATTGACTTCGATATTTGTTGGCATATTGAATAACCTGCTCGGTTAAATAACATTGATCAATAATAATCTCTGTTTCATCCTCGCACTGTTCCACTGCTTTATTTGCTTCATCTAAAGCATGTTGAACTTCAGAAATGTCTAATGGTTGTCTCTCCAGGGATTCGACCACTTTTGTTAGCTTGTTTTTTGAATCCTCAATTCTGTCCCATAAAAAATTTGGAACACCTGGAAGATTTCCGGTTTGTAATGAGCGATTGATTTCATTTAATTTTATACGCATATCCTCTAACTTATCTTTAGCATTTAACTCATCTTTGCGTAAGTTATTCATATTTTTAACGAAAGAATTCATTTCATCAGACAATTCGCTGGCAAGTTTTCCATTGGATTCTAATCTCTCTCTTAATTGCAGGTGGGTATATTGTTCATCTTTTAAATCCTCTACTAACTTACTACTGTTACTTACTAATTTGTTAACCCGTTTCTCTAACGATAATAGTCTCTCCATATATTCATCGGCAAAAAAGTAAGTAACTTTTAAATTCTCTACCTCTTCTTTTGTATCATTAAAGGAATTAAATAATATTTCTATATCATTCATAAATTGATCCATTTGGGATTCAACAAAGTTTTTAGCTATAGCTTCCCTCTCTAAACTTTGATATATTTCTGAAATTCGACTCTCAATTTCTGT
>Ga0079225_10000302_pt1 | contig 26410 bp, 24 predicted proteins | sample Poulit2012_FD_76344 | JGI IMG/M metagenome (GOLD analysis project Ga0079225, IMG submission 76344) | Agricultural soil microbial communities from Georgia to study Nitrogen management - Poultry litter 2012 | ecosystem: Environmental > Terrestrial > Soil > Agricultural land | place: USA: Georgia... | reverse complement strand
TTCCTAAATCTAGTGGCAATTTTAGTTGTTTTGCATTATAATAGAATTGGTCTAATTGTTGTTTTTGCATAACTACATTATACCAAAAAAGCCAGGTCCTTTACCAGACCTGGCTTTTGTTTTGTGCTGTAAAGTTATTTTAATACTTTACAGCCCCTTTGTTTTAATCTATATAAAATACTCCGTATGCTAAATTTGTGTTAGACATATTTAAATGCGCAACGACTAATATAAATGTTAAATTATTTTTATTAATATTTGAAGCATCAAAACTAAAACTATTTAAATATCCTTCATTTGAATTAATTAAATTATCTTTATGATCAATTTGATATACATATTGATAAGGTTTATTTTGATTATATAATTCAAATGAAAATGAAGCAAATGTTCCGTTTGTTTTATAATCATATTTTGGAACTTTAAATTCAATCACTTTAACATTATAATAATCATTGATATTAATTGGTAAATCTGAATAAAGGTTTGTATCATTAGTTAAAAGCTGATAATCTTCGTTATAAAAAACTTCATTCACTATTTCATTATTTTCTTCATATTTAATATATTTACCTGAAAAGTAATACTCTTCATTAAGGTATATTTTATTTAAGACAGCAAAATATCTAATTAATAATTCTTTCTCATATTGTTTTAAATCCATATCAAAGTCAATAAATAGTATATTAGTAAACAATTCAAACAACTCACTAATATCATCTAACTTTTCATTGTTATTATTATATTTACGTTTATAAACATCGTTTATTAATACTTTTAAGTCGTTATAATCAATTTTAACTTGTTCAAATAAATTATTATAGTTACTACTACTTTGAATAGATTTAGCAATCATTACAAGCATTAAAACATCTTCATGTATATCATATACCTTACTATCTAACATTTCCATATAATTATTGTATTCATCAAAACTATCAAACTTGTTATAAAAATCTTTAAAATAAGTTAAAAAGTTTTTATTTATCATTAATAAATTTTCAAACAATGTTAGAAACTCTTCTTTTTTTGTTTCAAATACTAATTCATTAATATCATACATTAAAGAATAATCATCAAATCCTAATGATAAAAATAATGGTATTTTAATTACTTTTAATATATTGACTAATTCATTTATTGTATAATCAATCGAATTGTCCATATTATCAATTATTAAATTAAATATTGTGAAAAAGTCTTGATTTAATATTGCATTTTTTATTATTTCTTTATTTTCAATTAATTCATAATAAATATCAAAATAATATTCATTATTACTAAATAATAATTCTACTAATGAAACAATTGAATCATTTGCTAAATTATATATATCATTTATTTCATTTTCATTATAATTTAGATTTATAAAAATTTCGTTTATTATATCTTTAAATAGTGGATTTAAAAGATTTAACACTTCATCTTTCAATATTTTACTATAATTTGATTTTTCAAAAGTTTCTTTAAAAGTTTCTAACACAATAAAGGAAAGATCAATCATATATGATAGTTCATCCTCGCTTGTTTCAAACTCCTCTAAAATTCCTACTTCAATTATTTTAGGTATTAATGTTTTAGTGAAATTTAAATTAAACAAAATAGTGTTCCTTAATCCTTTAGATATTAACTCTACATTATCTAAAAGACCACTTACATCTTTTTTCTCATTAGTTTTTATTTCATTAATATCTTTTATTAAAACGATTAAAACTTCAAATACTAAATTAAAGGATTCTACTTCTGGTATTGTATCTATTAAAGGATCAAACACATTTAATAAGATTGATTCTAATAATTCATTTGACACAATTTTTGATAACTCTTTAATATCATCAATAACATTTTCATTAAACAAATTAATATAATCAGTCATAAAACTAATTACTTCAAATAAAGCTTTATATATTTCTTCTTTATTATTTATATATACATTTAAATATTCATTATTTATTATATTTTGATCAACAATAGCCTCAAATAAAACCTCGATATATTTAGTTAATACATCGCTATTTAAATTTAAAGTTTTATAATCTTTAATAAATCTTTTAATTTCAAACTCATTTAAATCATTATTTGCATAATCATCAATGTTTAAAATTAAATTAGATATGTTTTTAATTTTTTCATCACTAACTCTATACTCATTAGAAACATTAATAAATTCATTAAAAAGATTATTATAAAATTGGTATTGGTCAAATAAATCATTGTTAGGAAAATCTGTTAATTTCATATTAAGTTCATAATTGTTATTTATTTCTTTTAAAAGATATAATAAAACATCATCTTTATTTGATTTAAATTCAACTTTATAATTAATTAATTTAGATATTTTTGATCTTCCATCATTATTTACACTATGAACTCCTATTTTATAGACTCCATTAGTAAGAGAAAATGTTGTTAAATCAATTTCAAATTTAGTAGTTTCTTTTTCAATCTCATTAACTACTACTACATAATGCGTTGCTTCTTTGACGCTATCCCAAGATAAAATGTCTCCATTTATTTTTAAGTTAGATGGAGGATTTAAGTTTTTATTTTCAACATTCCCTTTCCTACATGCTACAAAGCTTATTGAAAACAAAGAAATTAATAATAACTTTAATATTTTTTTCATAGTTTTTCCTTTCATGAAAAGTTTATTTTGCAATTAAATTATATCATATATTAAAATTATTATTTATAATAATAATAAAATCTCAACTATTAACGTTAATAGCTGAGATTTTACTTTATCTTTTAAATATTAAATTAAGAACTCCTAATAATATAATTGATCCTAAAATACTAAATCCAAATCCATACCATGTAAATACTGTTACACCTTTGCCTGTTATTAACTTTGATAAAAATCCGCCAATCATTGATCCTAAAAGACCAACTACAACATTTCCAATTATACCTAATCTTGAATTATCACCTGTTACTATACTAGCTAACCATCCTATAATTCCACCTAATATAAACCATAATAAAATTCCCATAATTTTCCTCCTTTGATATTTCAATAATATCATATTAATAATTGAGGTAAATTAATATACATTATTATATTTTATCTAATATTACTAATGTCTCAAATGAATTTGTCATTGGAAACATCATTATTGGATAAACTTTAATTACTTTATAACTATTTTCTAAAAGTTTAATATCTCTTATTAAAGTTTGTAAGTTACAAGATAAATATATAAATCTTTTGAAATTAGATTTACTTATATTATTAACTAATTCTTTATAAAGTCCATTTCTTGGTGGATCTACTATTAAAGTGTCTCCTGTTAACTCATTAAAAACATCTTCACTGTTTGCGTGAATAACTTTTAAATTTTTAATATTTTTATTATTTATTATTTTGTTTGCTAATTTAATGTTTTCAATGTTATTTTCAACCATAACTCCATAATTATCATTTAATACATTTAATATAATACTTCCAATACCACTATATAAGTCAACAATTTTATCGCCTAATACATTTTCCTTAATCAAATTAAATGTAAGATTCATTACTCCATAATTAATTTGCATGAAAGATTGATCAGTAATCAATAAATCATTTTCTAGTAAGTATTCTTTTCCATATAAAAGAATACTTTCCTCGCCTAATATTTTATTATCATCAGTGTTTATATTTAATGTTATTCCTTTAACAAATTTATAAGATTTTATTAAAGAAACTAAATTATCTAATCCTTTAAATGTTTTAGATTTTGATATTAATGTTACTAATAATTCATTTTTTGAATTATTTTTTATACTTACATGTTTTAATAATTTATAGTCAATGATTATTTTAGAGTTATTAATTATTTCTAATATTTTATTACTATTTTCATTAGCTAACAAAAAGTTATTTATTTTTATTAACTTTTTATTATCATTTGAATATAGTCCTAAAGTAATTTCATCATTATTTAAAACATGATAAACAACTTTGTTTCGGTAGTTAGTTTCTTTGTTATCAGTTATTGTTTCTAAGACATTTATTTTGTTATTTAATACTTTTTCAAATGTTTCTTTAGTTATAGTTCTTTTAAAATTTAATTGTTCTTTAAAGCTTAAATGAGATAAATTCAAGCTTCCTAATTCATTTAAAGGCCCTATTCTATCGGGTGATTTTTCAACGATATTAATTAATTTAGCAAAACCAAATCTTTTATTTAACTTTGTTATTTTAAAATTAATAACTTCATCTTTTAAAGCACCTTTAACATATATGTATTTATTATTTAATTTAACTATACCATCAGCTTTATAATCAAGTGAAATTACTTTTCCTTGATATGTTTTATTTACTTTCAACAATAAAATCACCTTTATAGAAATAAATGCCTTATCTAAGGCATTTGTTTCATTATTTTATATTTTTTTCAAAATTCCAACTACTTTTAACCATTTCTTTTACACCAAGTTTAGTTTCAAAGTCAAGTTCCTTTTTAGCTTTTTTAGTATCCGCATAAACAGTTGCTAAATCACCTTTTCTTCTTTCAACTATTTCATATGGTATATTTATATTATTTTCTTTCATAAATGTGTTAACTAATTCTAAAACACTTATTCCTTCACCAGTACCTAAGTTATAAATGCTAATACCTTTTTTATCATGTTCTAAAGCTTTAATATGCCCAATAGCAAGATCAACTACATGAATATAATCTCTAACTCCAGTACCATCTTTTGTTTCATAGTCATCACCAAAAACGAATAATTTTTCACGTTTATTGCTTGCTACTTGAGTTATACAAGGCATTAAGTTATTAGGAACACCTTTAGGAACTTCTCCAATTAATCCTGAACTATGTGCTCCAATTGGATTAAAGTATCTTAATAATACAATATTAATGTCATTATAAGTTTTACTAAAGTCCATTAATACTCTTTCACTAATTTTTTTACTTTCACCATAAGGATTAGTAGTTTCTCCTAACGGCATGCTTTCTTTTAATGGAGATGGTTGATCGCCATAAACTGTTGCACTTGATGAGAAAATAAAGTGTTTTAAATTATATTTTTTGGATAATTTAGAAAGTATAATAGTACTTAATACGTTATTATAATAATAATCTAAAGGTTTTTCTACACTTTCACCGACTGCTTTATAACCAGCGAAATGTATTAATCCTTCAAATTGTTCTTTTTTAAATATTTCATCTAATCTTTTTTCGTTTGTACAATCTTCTTCATAAAATGTAACCTTTTTATTAGTAATCTTATATATGCTATCTAATACATTTTTAGAACTATTTGATAAGTTATCTAATATTACTGGTTCATAACCACGGTTAATTAATTCTACTACAGTATTTGATCCAATATATCCCATACCACCTGTTACTAATATTTTCATGTTTGCTCCTTTATAAATACGTTTTCTATAATTATTTTACCATACCAAACAAATCATTACAAACAAAAAAATCTAGCTTTTATTCATCATAATTTACTTTTATTAAATGTTTAATAGATTCTGGTATAAAGGTTTTTACACCATAAATTTCATACATCTTTTCATGAGCAAATTGAATTGCATCTATTTCGATTGATTTTTTAAAATTATCTTCATCTTCAAAAGAATCGATAACAAACTCTTCTTCCCATCTTTTTAATGTTTCTGGATCCTCATTAACATTATTTTTGATTGAGTATGCTTGGTAAGCATGTCTTACCTCATGAAATGCAGTTATTACTATTTCTAAGCTTGTTGCATCTTTTAGCCAATCTTTATTATAAACAATATAGTTTTCATCATAAAGAAAAAATGCACTAACATCTCTTCTAGGAAATTCTTCATCCTTTTCAAAATATACTTCTGGAATATCAATTTTTAAATATTTTGCGATTGTTATTACTGACTCAATAGCAACCTCATAATTACTAATGTTCATAGTTTAAATTCTCCTTATTATAATTTTTATTTAATAATTTTTTATAAGTATTATCAATTAATGTTGCGCCAATTGGTGCTGTTATTAATATTGATAATACTGCTAATGTTAATATTAACGGTCCAACATTTAACCCTTCACTTAATGCAATTCCACCAATAGAAGCTTGAACTGTTGCTTTTGGTAAATATGAAAATATAATAAATAATTTTTCTTTAAAATTAAAGTTAGTAAATGTTAAGGCTATAAATGTACCTAAAGATCTTATAGTTAATCCAATTAATAAAACAATAACCGGCATAAATCCTTCGCTTAGTGCATATTTAATATCAACACTAACACCAACTAATACAAACAATATTATTTCAAAGAAAAACCATAAATGTTTATAGTTTTCTTCTAGTTTAAAACTTATTTCTTTATTTTTAAAGTTAATAAGAATAAAGAGACTTAATATACTAATTAATGTTGAAACATTAACTACATTAAATAAAATATCTTCACTAAAAACTAATAATATACTTAAACTAAAAAGCACTATTAAATTTATATAATTATTAAACTTTAGTAATTTTAATAATTGATAAATTACAATTCCTATTACTAAACCTAATAATATTCCTAATATTATAGATGAAGGTATTTGCACAATACTTATTATATCAAATTTATTGGTCTTTAAAACATTTAAAGTCGCATAAAATAAAACTATTACATATATATCATCTATTGAAGAACCTACCAAAACGAGTTCACTTACTTCTTTGTAACCTTTATTTTTAAGTTTAATCATTCGTGGCACTACTATTGCTGGGCTTACAGCAGCTAGTACTGTTCCTAAAAGTATTCCTCCAACGATAGAAATATTTAATAATAGATATGAAAATATAGTAACACCTATTATTTCAAATGTAGCTGGAATAAAGCTAATTAATAACGCATTAATTCCCATTTCTTTAATACTTTTAATACTTAAGTTTAGCCCAGCTCTAGTTATTATAATAACTAATGCTATTTTTCTTAAAATATCAGATATGTTAATTAAAGAAGGAGAAACTAAATTTAAAATACTTGGTGATATTAATATACCAAATATAATCATTCCTACTATTTTAGGAATATTAATTTTTTCAAATAAATATCCAATAGAAAATCCACCTATTAAAACTATTAATAAACTTAGTATCATATTTTTACTCCTTTAAAAAAGACGTCAAGAAAATTCTTAGACGTCATTAGTAAATTAAATTTACGGTTTAGTATAAAAATACTTGGAAGAAATCATTTCCATGAAACTATTTAATTATTTATATTATAACATATATTTAACACTATGCAATAATGTATATTATTGTTAGTAAAATAATATTAAACACATTTATCTTTTACTATAACTACATTTAGGAAAATTAGGACAACTATAAAAATCACCATATCTTCCTTTTCTTCTTATTAAATCGACATTACAATAAGGACAAATATTTTGATTAATTAAAACTTTTTTTCTTTCAAGATTTTCTACATGTTTATTAGCTAATTCTTTATTATCATCTTTAAGTTTTAGTATTTTATTATAAATATCATTAATTTCTTCAACACTTAAAACAGTATGACTTTCGTTTATAGTTTTTTGAATAATACTTATATTACCTACTGGCGTAGTTGATTTTACATATAATTTAGCTTTTGGAAAAACAATTATTGAATAAATGATAGATCTATCATTAATTATTTCATTTAAAAAATTAATGTGAGTTTCATTTTGTTTTATTGGGTTATACAACTCATACTTGTTTTTTCCATAATTTAAAACTTGAGTCCAGTTGTAATCATCTTCACTACCATATATTTGACCAGAATGATTTTTTGTTTCAATAACAAAAACTCCTTTTTGGTTAATGATAATGTGATCTATTTGTGTAGATATATTATTTTTAAAGATAGTTATATTGTTTAAAACATATTTTTTATTTTTAACACTTGATCCAATATGTCTTCTAACTTTATTTTCCCCTTTTTGTCCGATTATATTTGATCTATTTTGTTTATTATGTTTTTTTATGTAATTATAAAAAATTAAAATAATTACAATTACTATTATTATTTGCATAGACACCTCTTTGATTATGTAGTAATTAGTTTAAAGATTATATATTACTAATAAATACTATTATTTTTTTTAAACTTAATTTTTGGCAGTAATATTAAAAACTCTTCTTCCTTTTCTTTATTATACCAATAAACAAGATAAGAAACTGTAACACTTTCTAAAATATAGTCTTTTTCTAATCTTTCATTTAATACTTCCATTCCTTTTATTGAAATTAGACCAACTTTTTTAGAATCATAATATAATGTGTTGTTTTTAATTTTTAATTCATCACCTGATTTAAGATTAATCAATTTGTTTCAAGCTTCTATACAACGTTTCCATACTATTTTCAATATTGATAAGGTCAATTAAAACTAAACTTATATTTACATTATCTTTGCTTGAAAACGAAATGTATTCTTGATATCGTTCCATTTCAGGAGACATTGGATATAATACAAAAACTTTTTGAGCATTATACTTTTTTGCATAGGCATACATTTGATACATATCCGATGAAGTTACTCCATAATTTCTTCTTTCATTGTCTATTAAAATTTTCCATTTTGTGTCTAATACAATTCTTTGGGTTTCATTTTTTCTAATTACTATATCAGGCCTTAATGAAAACTTTTCAGGTGAATCAAATAAGTACAATCCTCTATCTTGAGTACTAACACTCCAATTATTAAATCTTGTTACTTTTTTAATTTCAGATGAAATATATGATTCAAACAATTTTTCCATCGGAAACATTATTGCTTTTGCAATTGTAGAACCTGAAAAAGCGGTAAAACTTTTATCATATAGTAAAACTTTAGACCAATTAACAAGTGTTTCGTATTCCTTATTTTCTCTAGTAATTACTACTTTATTAAAATCATTATCATAATTTTTTGATTGTTCAATATATTCAAAGTGATTAAGTAAGTTTCTTATTTCTGTTTTATTTTTAACATGTTTTGACTCTTTTTGCAATTTAAGTAAAGTGCTTTTAATTAATCTGTTTTCTGGTCTATTTGATGTATAGTCATCATATTCTACATGGAATCTCTCTTTATGAATAAAGTTATTTCGTAATTGTTCTTTAATTACTATTTTTCCTTTGTAGACTCTAAGGTTTTCCTCTTTTTTCTCATAGAATGATTTAACGCCTTTTTTTATTAGCTGTCTAACTTCTTGAAGATACATATTAATAAAAACTTCATATAAAGTCATTTTATCTATGTTAAGACTTGCAGAATTAAAAACTTTACCTGAAAAGTCTCTTAAGCTTCTAAGCATCTTTATAAAAATATTTTTAGAAATTGAATGTCCTTCTTCTTCGTATGAAATCTTGGGTAATATTTCAATTTGTGTTCCATCTTTCATCTCAATTAGTCCTACATAATTTCTTACTGTTATTACTTCTCCATAATCGCGTTGATAACTAATTCTCATAAATTCAAGCACATCAGCTGTTTCATCTTCTTTAAACTCTTCAATAAACCTTTTCAGATCTTCAAATGTATCATTGGGCAAACTATGACATTTCATCCATGATTTTTTATTATTTGAATTTATAATTTTATCAAACTCTTTGACAACTAATAAATTGCTCACAGTATCACACCTTTAAATAAACTATAACTAAATTATACCCTTATAACTTTCTATATTTTTAAAAGCTTTCTCATTAATTTCATAGCTATATTCAGGTATAAGATCAGCATCAACGTTACCTTTAAACAATGAAGAAATGTTATTTCTTCTTTCTAAAATAAATTGAGTATCCTCATCTTCTTTAAAATTATCACCTAAAACCCACCTTATTTTTTCATAATCTTCATAAAAATATTCCTGTAGTAATGGAATTATCTTATTTCTAAAAATATTTTCTAAATTATTAAGATTTAATTCACTATTCATAAAGTAAGCATGCCCGATTGTATGTTCGCGATCATATAAAACATTTATTCGATCGTTGATTGCTTTAAGCATTAATCCAATATTCAATCCTTCTATCTCCACATCTTCTAGTTTAGATACATCAGGCATCATTTCCACAAAGCTAAATCTTCTTCTTAAAGCTGTATCCATCAAAGCAATCGATCTGTCAGCTGTATTCATAGTTCCAAGCAAATATACATTGTTTGGTACGCTGAACGATTCCTTTGAATATGGTAGTGTTGCGTTTATTTCTTCTTTTTCTCCGGCTCGTTTACTTTCCTCAATTAAAGTAATTAATTCACCAAATATTTTAGAAATATTACCTCTATTAATTTCATCGATTATAAACACTTTAGGACCTGTATGATTACTATAATAATTTTTTACAAAATATTCATAGATGTATCTTATTCCTTGTCTTGAAGTATTTTCAACATTTTCACCATTATAATACTTAAAGGCACTTTCTTTAGTAAATACAATTCCATTTCCATATGGAATTATAATATTACCGTTGGAATTTAAAAATAATAAACGATCTTTTGTTTGATCCTCAGCAGTATCTATAACATCTCCCCATTTTATTTTTTGCTCCTCTATATCTTTTATTAAATTATCCCATGCAGTTTCAAAATCAATTTTACTATTTTTTTCACTGCAAAATTCTTTGAAAACACCATCTTTAATTTTATAAACTATTTGATTTGTATCTTGTTCTATTTCTGGAAATAATCCTTCAATAAATTCTTCATATCCATATGATTGATGAAATGTAGTAAAAGCTATTTGATTAGAAGATACATAATCATCGTATCTTCGCTGAATGTCTTCATAGTCTTCTTTTAAAACTTCTTCGAGATCTTTAGATTCACAAATCGCAACAGCATAATATTTTGTATTATAAGTTTTACCAGTTCCTGGAGGTCCATATAAAATAATATTTTTATTTAACATATTGTCATTTCCTTTTGTTTTCTTAATATCTATTTCTATATTTTCGTCACTAAATTCATTTTCTTTTATATACTTGTTGAAATATTCCCAAATCAACACGTTTACTATATCAGTTCTTTTAGAAGAGATGTTTGAATCATTAACGTTTAAATATTCGGTAAGAACAAAATTATAATACATTACTTCTTCTTTTCTCGGATCTTCTAAATTTAAGTGTTCTATTATTAACTTCATACTATTTAAACTTGGAAGGCCATATAATTTTATATCTGGTCTATATAGTCTTATAGTTTTAAATTTAATTACATTAATTCTACCCCTTAAAATATCAGGATTATAGTCTTCTATATTAAATTGTCTAATATAGTTATACAAATCGTTTTTAAAAATCTCAAATATTTCATTAACAGACTTGTCATGATGTCTATTTTTATATGCATCTATTGTGTCAAATTTTCCTTCTTTTTCAAAAAACAGTCTATTTCGATTTGTCCCTAAAAATCCACTACAAATTTCATTAGTTTTATTTTCAATATAATTAGAGAATGACTCTATATCTCCTAGTTTATTATATTCTTCTAAAGTCAAATCCTTAATACTCTCTAAAGGAAATTTATTTATAAATCTTTCTCTCTCTTTTTGGATTAAATTAGTGAGTTCCTTTTCATACTCGTTATAGTGATTGTTAATAAAACTAATTAAATCAACATTAGATATTTCATAGTTATAGATATTTAATATTTCCTTTACGTCTTTATCTAAATCATCACCATTAATAAGAGTGTTATCCTCACTTATATCATAAGATTTAAAGACATAACTATCATTATGTTTTAATACGTCTTCACCAAAAAAATCTTTTATATTTTGGTAATTGTTTAATATTTGTTCTGACCACTTAAAATTATACTTAGAATCATTGCTCTTTCCATCTTTAACACCGAAAGAAAGAATCAATTTTCTTTTAGATTTAAAGTATAAAAATATTGGTCCATCTTCTCTATAGTTTCCATATCTAGAAATTGAAATCCAAGGTATCTGAGCTGATATACTTTTACCAACACCAGGTGAACCTTTGATAAACACTGCTGGATGTTTATCAACCATGTCATTTAAGATAAAACTATTAAATGTTTTAGTTAAGGTGTTTATAAGTGTTTGTGTTGATACTATTGATTCATCATAATTTTTTAATATCATATCTTACTCACTTTCTTATTATTTTATATATTTGTTTTATATCATAATTTTTTAATTTTAAAGCTTTGTTTAAAGTTAAATAATCATTTAAAAATGAATTGAAATATAAAAATTTCATTCCCACATATCTCGGCCTTTTAAAATAATAATGACGATAAACTAATACTCCTAGTATAGAGTTATATAACTTCGTGTTTTTAATTTTATTTAGATCAAATCTGAAAAGCTTTTCAGATTCTTTTAAAACTATATCAACATAATTGTTTTCAATAATTTTTTTTGAAGCAGTTATATATAGTTGTTGTTTGTTTCTTAAAACCTTATTAAATTCATTATTAACATTCTCAAACTTAAATACAATATCATTAATATTGTCATTGGAAACAACAACAAACTCTTTAATATTTTTATATATTTCATTAATCATATTATTTTTATATTCAATTTATTTTCTAAGTATTTAATCATTTTTATATTTTTGTTATCTTTAATTAATGGTGCGTATGTAATTAATTTGTTTATTCCTCTAATATTATTATTTACTAATGCTTTATTAATTTTCTCATACTCATCTTTAGTAATATTAACTTTTCTTAAATGATTTTTATCATCTGTTTTTAATATACCAACATGTTCTATTATTTTTAAAATATGTTGTGCTCGGTTATATCCAATTGAAAAATCAGCTGTAATATGATTAACTGTTATATTTTCATCTTTGTTTTTAAATAAATAATTTATTATACAATCGATTAAATCATCATCATCTTTGTAATATAAAAAGTCTTCAAAATCATTTGACCTTTTGTCTAAATACTTTAATGCTTTAACTATGTATATAAATATGTTTTCTAAGTTTAGTATTTTTAAATCATTTACTATAAGATTATATAAAGTCTCATTTTTATCTTCATATGAGTTAATTAATAGTTTGACTAATTTCTTTTCCTCTTCTTTCATAACAATACTAATGTTATTTAAATATGTTATGTTTGAACAAACATCACAAAATTCTAAAGTTTGATTTAAATCAAACAACAACTCATTATTACATTTAATACATTTATTAATCATTATCATCACTATCCTCTATTTCATTTTTAATTTCATCATAAAAATATGTTTCTAACAGAAGCATATTTAAATCAGCCATTGAAGTTTTAGCTTTTTTATAATATTTGTAGGCAGTTAAATTGCTTTGTTTGACTCCATTTCCTAATTGATACATCATCCCTAAAGCTTCATATCCTAATGGATAATTTAGTTTTATTGCTTTTTTATAATACTTAATTGCTAATTCATCATTTGGTGAAGTACCATCACCATCTTCATAAGCGTAGCCTACTAAAAGTGTAGCGTGTTTATGATTCTTATTTGAAGCCTTTATTAAATAGTCTAATCTTTTCTTAGAATCTTTTGTATTAAGTGCTAATTTGTAGTATTCATTTGCTTTATTACTGTTCATTAATTCACCCTTTCCACCTTTCATTTTATTGTATTTATTAATAACTACACTATTATTATAGCTTTGAAAAAGTGTTTTGTCAATGTATTTATTAAAAAATACAATAAATTGTTATAAAAAAAAGCGCATATTGCGCTTTTAACTGTTTGATATTATTTACTTTTATAGCAACTTGAGTAGTAATTCATCAATCGTTTTATCATACTTTTTAATTTCATTTTGAGATTTAGAGATTTGATTTAATAATTGATCATTACTTTTTCTTACCGTTTCTTCTTCTTTATATATATACCTGCTTACGTTTAAATTATAATTATTGTTTTCTATCTCTTTAAATGACACCTCTTTTGAAACATATTCTTTTTCTATCTTTTTTAAATATATCTCAATTAAATCATTTTTAAGTTTAGATAAAGCTTTTTCTCTTTTACTAGCCTTTATATTAAAGTCGCTAAAGTCAATCATCTGAATACTATTTTTATTTCTATTCTTTTTAAATACAATAACATGTATTTGCATATCAATATATTTATGTACTTCATTTGGTAGCCTAATTATAGCTTCAATTACATTTAGATCATTAATTAATACTTTTCTAATATTTTTATTTAATTTGCTAAATAAAATACTAGGGCTTGCAAATGTAATAAAAGTCCCCTCTTCTTTTAATAATGATAGCGAATGAAAAATAAAACTAAAATCTGTTATTGATCTAATTGATTCATCTTTGATCAATTCAAATCTGCTATCATTTCTTTTGCTTTCATCAATTAAATCATGAATAACAAATGGCGGTTCACTTATAATAAGATCAAATTTTTTATCTAAAAATTTTGAGTTATTAATTGAATCGCTATTTATTATATTAATCCTTTCTTCTTCAATGTTATTAATTAACATATTCATCATAGCTATGTTATATACACTTTTTTCTATTTCTTCACCGTAATAATTTGATATGTTTAAGTTTTTATTTGCTTCAACAAAAAACTCGCCATATCCTAAAGTTGGATCATATACGCTTTGATTATCAACATTGGGAGATAAAGATATTATTAAATTTGATAGAAAATCAATGCTTTTGTTTTTTATGTAATCATAATCACTTTTTTTTATTTCATTAAACTCATCTCTAATTAAATCTTTACTACTTAAATGATTAATTTTTTCTATCATTTCATTTAAATCTTTATTAGTTACATTAAAATCAAGATGTGAATATAATTCATTGTATTCAAAACTATTTATTTTAGAATGTATATTTTCTGCATTTAAACTCTTATCATTATTAAAATAATTATAAAATAATAATGCTAGTTTTAATTCTTTGTTTTTTTGTTTATTCATCTAAACTAACCTCACTTAAAATATTTTTGACAATGTCAATTTCACTTTCCCTTATTTTAATTGCTTCATTAAATTTCATGTTTGAATACTTGTATATTTTACCTATCTGTTTTTGTTTGTCTAAATCAATTAAATTTAATTTTAATTCATTTAATTGCGTTAGAGTTAATTTTTTTAATCTAGTTCCTTGTAAAATGGTATCGAGTTCTCTTCTTATTTCATCACTTTCATTAAACCAAGCAACAAAATAATTTAAGTCTATATTTATTTTAGGTTTTAAAATGAAATAATTAAAAGAAACAAACATGTTTTCTGTTTCTTTTGTTGCGATAGCAGCTTTATGAGATAAAGAATCAATTACAATATCATTTTCTTTTAGTATGTAAGGTTTATCTTTATTTAGTTTTATAATGTCTAACTCTAATGTATCATCTAAGTTTTTAAATGTTTTATTATAATCAAAATGTTTTTTAGAATATACAATAATATCTACTGAATTTTCATCTTCTTTTATTCTAGATCTTAAATATCCTGTTTGGATTTCAAACGCATCTTTAAATTTCATTTTATCACCTTTGAGTATTTTTCTATAAATACATTATAGTTTAATATAGAAAAAATATCAACCAATGGCTGATATTTTAGTTTTATGATAATTTAACTTTACACCAATCTACCCATTTTCTAACAGTGCTAGATCTTCTAAGTTGTGTTGAGTAACTATATCCTTCCATATAGTTTTTTATAAAGTATACTATTTCATTATTTATAAGAGTAACATTATTCTCTATTTCGTATTCAAATATATCTTTAAAAGGTTTAATGCTAATAATTAGTTCGGCAAACTCTTTTTCAAAAACTACCCTATTATATTTTCTAAGCTCTTTAGCCTTAGTTGTATATTCGTTTTTAGAGTTTGTTAATCCTAAATATCTAAGAGCTGTGGTGTAATAATGAATTTGTCTATACGACTTGACATCTAACACCCTTTTTAACTCTTCTGTGTTTTTAATAATCTCTGGGTTTCTCAATCTTATTAATTTCATTAATTTCTCAACACTATTAGCTTGAGGAAAAGTAATTGGTGATCCCATAATTAAAACCTCTCTTCCAGTTTTTCTTTTACTACCTTTACTATTTATAATTCTGTTAGTTTTTAAAATTTTTAAATTATATATAATCGTATATTTTGGATCAGTTTCAAACAACTCAATAACTCTATCTGTAGCATTGTTAGATATTATTACAAATGCTCCTCTTCCTATTGCTTTATCTAAGTTTTCTTTTAAAGTTATAAAATCTTTAAAAGTAAATCCCTCCTTTTGATATTTAGTAAACCCATCATTATCTTCCCCGTAATCATAAGGTGGATCTACATAAATTATATCCCTTGATTTTGCATGCTTTATAGCAGAGCTATAATCATCGTTCATTATCTTTATATTATTATTATTAAAATACTTTGATAATTTAATAATGTTGTTTCTTTCATACATTGAGGGGTTTTTATATCTACCCATTGGTGTATTAAATTGTCCATTCAAATTAACTCTATAAAGACCATTGTAACATGTTTTATTAAGGAAAATTGTTCTAGCAGCTTTTTCAATGTTAGTTAAAGCATTGAATTGTTTTAAATTTCTATCTAATTTTCTTATTTCATAATAATGCTTTTCATTGTTTTTTAAATACTGAGCTTTATGATAGTCTAGCATCTCCATAAGTTCTTTGGGATTGTTTTTAATAACATTATACGCATTCATCAATTCTTTATTAGTATCATTTATTACAACATTATTATGAGCCAAGTTTAAGAAAACTGCTCCACCACCAACGAACGGTTCATAAAATGTGTAATTATTATTATTATCATCCGTTGCAAATACGTCAATAATTTTTAATATATCATCAACGATTTGCCTTTTCCCACCAGCCCATTTAACAAAAGGTTTCATTCTTTATCACTAGCTTTTGTTAACATATCTAACTCTCTGTAAACTATATCATAAACTTCTTTTTCACTTAGAGTATCCAAATAATTTACACTTGCAAATCTTGAAATTCTTTTAGATATTAAATTATAAAAATTATTCGGAAGTTTATTGTTGTATTGTTCTTCAAAATCTTTTTGTGCTTTTATAGTTCCTAAAACTATTGTTTTGTTATTTGAAAATGTTCTCCAACTTAATGTTCTGAATCTTTCAGGCCTTTCAAAAATGTATTTAGTTAGTTCGTATTTATCTTCCAAACTATTATCTACAGTTCTTTCAACTCTGAAAAAATGCCTTGATAATGTTCCAAAAAATATTCCTCTTCTATTTCCTTGTTTAAAAGTCCAATGGTTTTCAAATGTTGTTTTTGATTTTAAGGGTATTGATAAAACTGCATGATTATAAAATTTATCAAAGTATAACCACAACCAAAATCTTTCATCTGATAAAATTCTTCTAGGCAGTTCTTTTAAATTTTCATATAAGAGAATAGCATTATCATATGCAACATCGTCATAGTTTCCACTTTTGGGATCCATCAAATTAAAATCATCGATTAAAAACTGTTTTGTTACAAATGGATTAGATGGTAATACTTTACTGATCCATGCATTATTACTTGGATTCATTTTTATAAATTCATACATTTTATTACTATTTAGTTTAACAGTTTCTAAAGCTTCATCAGACAAGAACTTTATATTAATCTTCTTCATCATAACCTCCTAGAGTTAATAATTCGTACGCTTGATCAAAACTCTTCGTAATTGGATTATTAATTAATCTTTGTGAAACGTTTAAAACGTCCATATTTTTTATAGTTTCAATCGATAGTTTTTCTTCATAAATATTTTCATATTGGTTTCGAATAGAAGAAAACCAGTAATAATCTGAAATAACATCCTCTACATCTTGATATTTTCGTCCTTCTTCATCATTTATAACTTGTTCTTTAATTAAAGTAAGTTCTTGTAGTAGTGCTGGTATTAGTAGATTGGTAAAATATATTTCAGTTAAACTACTATGTCTTTTACTTTGGTCATATATATTAAACTGTTCTTCAGGTAGAGTTATAATAATTTTGTTAATTTTCGATGTTACAGTGATAATTTCAGTATTGTCCATGTCTTTTACAACACTAAATATGGATGTTATTAAATCATCTTCACTTTCATCATACTCTAAATTAACACTAAAACCGTCGTCAATTAAAATAATATTATGTTTGTTTAAATCAAATTTAAAACCCTGGTAATACTCATTAAAGTTTTTTAGACTAAAATTTTTAACTTCACTATTTAAAACTCCATAAGCTGATATCTCTACTCTATCTTTCAAGTCATCAATATTTATAAATATATCCTTGGGTTTTTCTTCTAATATAAATGACTCTCTGAAAATGGTTGTCGACGACTCCACCACTAATAGTACTTTTATTATTCCATCAGTTATAAGTTTTTTAATTTCATTATCAGTTATTTCATAATATACATTTTTTATCATAAAATAACCATCATCATAGTTCAATTCATAATCATCACATAAATTAAATTTAGAATTAACAATGTTACTGTAACTCTCATCACGATTTAATGTAGGATACGGAAATATTCTTTTACCTATACGCATAAACTGTCACCCTTCCCGAAAATATTTCTTTTTGGTCAGTATAAATATAAATATCATTTACTTCATCTTTATTTATTGAGAAATTATAAATATTGTTTTTATTTGTCTGTAATTTATCTTCTCTTAAGGTTGCTTTTAATATATTCAAATTGTGATTTTCGTTTGAAGTTGGTGAATCACCAATTATGTCTATTTTTAAATCACATTTTTCAATATTTTCGTTATGCGAAAATCTTAACAAATATTTACCGAGAGAAGGATCTAATAATATTAGTCTGTACCTAACACCTTCTAGCCTTGTTTTAGTTAAATAGTCAACATTATCTCCTTCATTGATATTGAAGTTTTCATTTTCATTTAATTCTTTTGAATTTAAGTCATCGCTCGTCGCTATTTCTTCGCCATCCTTAGAGATGTCTCCTAAGTCTGGATTTAATGATTCTTCAGTTTCAGATTCAAAATGTCCAACCTCATCTATGTTTTTTCTTACTCTACTTTTATGAATTTTTATTTTTTCGGTTATCACTTTAGTTTTGCTTACTCCATCACCAATCTCTTCTTGTGGCAAGTAATCGCTTGCTCCTTCGACATCTGTCTCTATTTTGTCGCTATCAAATAAATAATCGTTTATATTATTTATTATTTGCTCTCTCATCAAATTGTGTATTTTTCTTGCTTCTTCTCCTTCTTGTTTTAAATGGTCATTACGTTTAAAGAACCAATCGGTATGCTCAGGATTTTCAAACTTTCGCAAAATTTCATTAATTTTATTATCTTCTATTATGGCCATAGCTGAAAATGGCATTTGATTAATTCTAGTGTAATCCCTTATTTTCATATATGGATATCTAACCATTACACATCTTCTTGAAGCTATATCTGATTCTTCTTTTGAATGAGACAACACAAACAAATCTACTGTTCCGTAATTTGGTATTGTGATTGGTACTTTATATGTTTCTTCCGAAGTTAATAAATCATATTGAGATTTAATAACTTTATAGTCAACACTTGATTTCCTGATTGTTAAATTTTCTATAATAGTACCAATAGTTTTACTATTCAGAATTATTTCATCAATTCTTACTTCTAGTTGATCTCGAATAATAGCTACCGAAAAACTTTCAAGAATTTTCACTATCATTGTTTCTTTCCAATTATCTTCTTTTTTAAATCCCAAAATATATAAATCAGTACCTGTTTGGTCATCTAACCTTTTAAATGTTCTATCTAAAACCAAGTTATCTTTTATTGCTAAATTCCTTTCAGTTTTAGAATAAAACCAATCACCCGTAGTTTTTAATCCTTCTGTTTTTTCTAAAGTTTTAGGATTTATATAAATGCCTGATGGAAGCAAAGCTTTTCCCATATATCCATATTCATTTGTTATCGTAACTGTTGAATAAAAAATTGTATGTAATTCACTAACAACAAATGATGCATATTTACCTATTCCTTTTGATCCTCCTGAGGTACCTCCCTTAAATGAAACACCATCCCCTTTAGTCAATGCATAAAATGGACTTTCTTCATCATTTTGATTTACACCAACTAATCCAGTTGTATTGAAGTCATTAACCCTAATCGATTCAATTTTCTCTTGCTTTACCAAATCATACATTTCTCTCATTCTTCTTAAGTCATTTTCTTTAGTTTTTGTTTTAGATTTCCAATTTTCAAGGACGTTATAAAAACCATTTATTAACGTATGTCTATCTGGTAAATCACTTTGATTTAAAACAAACGGTTTAAACTCAACAATGACTTTTTCCCTATCCTCTCTTTTTGCATCAATACTATTCTGGACAATTTCTCTTGCAAAAGAAGAAAGAGGATCCTTTTTAAAAGTTTCTAAATGACTTGGATCTATACTTCTTTCACTAGCAAATCCATTATCATTTACTCTCCAAATTTTATCCATTATTTCCTCCTATTATAATTTGAATTTTTGTTTTTTATTACTCCCTAATTTGAATTTTTGCTTTTGCAATTCTAAAGCATCTTCTATAGCGTTAAATATCTTTTCAATTTCATCATCACTATAATCATAATAAGATTTATTTGACAAATTCCCTAATAAATCAATTAGATTAATAATTCTATTAGTTCTGCTTTCAGCAATTCTTTTAAAGTTGTCTTTTTTTACACTCATAACTTCACCACACTTCACATCGTATTATGCTCATATTATATAACATAGTCTGTATATTGTCAAATATGAGGTGTTTGTTATAAAAAAAGACCTTGAAAGCTACTCCATCTTAATATGGTTTAGATCTCAAGGTCTCATTAAAATAAATATATAGTTTTATTTCTTTTTCACTTCATCAATATGTTTCTTTATCTCCCTATAAACATTATAAGGATCTTTAATTCCACCAAATTCAAATGCTTGAATACCTTGAACATTTGTTGGTGTAGCTTGACTCCCAAACTTTATTGTTCCTGTATTATTACCAACTAATTTATCAATAAAGTCTACTCTTACTTCACTAGCCCCTATTACATCTAAGTCTAAAGATTTATAATCTACTCCTATAAATCCATTTTGGATTAAAACTCTCTTATTAGTATATGCGTAAAGCCTTTTGTTGTAGGTTACCTTAGTCAATAAATATGTAATAATTACTACTACTATGATGACTATTAAAGGTATTATTAAATATATTAAAGACTCTTCAATCAATATACCAATACTCATTGGTATTGCCATAAACAGCAATATCAAAATAGCAGTAAGTATTCTTGATAAGAAAAACCTTTTCCTATCTGGTTTGTACTCTTTAATAATAAATTCATCTTGATCTAATATATTTTTAAATCCATCCATTTTACCCCTCCTTGTTTTCTTAATTTAATTATATCATTAAATTATATTTTTTTTAATCAATTATAACTTCTTCGATATAAATTTCAATTAAATATGTTTTTTCCTTATTGCTATACTTATAATAATTAAAACTTTCTTCGATTAAAAGATATTGATTATTGTAATTTTTATTTATTTTATTAAAATCATTAATTAAATCTTCAATACTATAACTTGCTTTTATTATTGAAACATCATCTGTTTCTATTTTATTACTATGTTTTATAAGTAAATAAATTTTATTCATTTAAATAGCTCCTATCTTCTAATAACTTTTTGTTTAAGATTTTATTAATTAAAAATATAAACATACTAAAAGTTATTATAGTCGCTAATATATCAGCAATAGGCTCCGCAATAAATACACCCATTATTCCCATTTTTAATGGTAAAAGATATGCTAATGGTATAAGTATTACAATTTTTCTAAGTATTGCATTAGTTAAAGAAACTAACGCTTCACCTAATGCCATAAATGAAGCTTGACTTGCTAATTGTATACCAAAGAAAGCCATTCCAAAGAAAAATATTCTAAATATTTTAGGTGCTAATTTTAATGTTTCTAAGTCACTTCCAAATATACTTGCTAGTGGCTTTGGAAATAAAAATATTATTAAATAAAAACTAAAAGAATAAATAAAACTCATTATTATTAATGTTTTATAACTTTCTTTTACTCTTTTCATATTTTTACTACCAAAATTATAACTTATTAATGGACTTGCTCCTTGAGTAAGTCCATGAACTGGTAGTACCATAAATTGAAGTAATGATAACATTATTGTCATAATGTTTAAATAAGCCACATAGTTGCTACCACCATATTTCACAATTTGAGTATTAAATACTATTTGAATTAACGCTTCTGTTGATTGCATAATAAATGGTGATATACCAAGTGCTAATACACTTAAAATAATTTTTGCATTAATTTTAAAATCTTTAAAACTAAACTTTAAAACACTTTTTTCACTCATTAAAAATATTAATATTAAAATAGCTGAAATACCTTGTGAAAATATTGTTGCTATTGCTGCACCTTTAACACCCAAATTAAAACTATATATTAAGATTGGATCTAAAACAATATTTAATATTGCTCCTATAAGTACAAATATAGCTGCTTCTTTTGTATATCCTTGGGCTGAAATATAAAAATTCATTCCAATGGAAATCATTACAAACAAAATACCAATAGCATATATATTTAAATAATCCAAACCATACTTCATCAACTCATCAGTTATTCCAAACAAATAAAGTAACTCACGATTAAATATTAATAATACCGTAGATAGTATTAGACTTGTTATAACAAGCATTATAAAACTATTCATCATAATATCTTTAGCATCACTAACTTTTTTCTCGCCCAGTTTTATACCAACAAGAGGTGCACCGCCTAAACCAAAAAGGGCTGCAAAAGCAGATACAATAATAATAATTGGAAAAGTAATTCCAACACCTGCTAAAGCATCTCTTCCAACATCTTTCATATTTCCTATAAATATTCTATCTACTATATTATATAAAACATTAACAATTTGACTTAATATAAGTGGTAATGACAAAGTTAATATTGTTTTAGTAATTTTTCCTTCTTTAAACAAATTTTCTTTTCTCATTATTTATCCTTTATCTTTAAAATATCTTTAACTTCCATAGGTTTAAAATAATAATATCCTTGTACTAATTTACACTTAGTTTCTTTCAATAAAGCAATTTGCTCTTCATCTTCAATTCCTTCTGCTATTATTTCATAATCTAATTGATTAGCTAAATAAACAACAGTATTAAATATATTTATATTTTCTTTTGTTAAATATTTATTAATAAAAGATCTATCTAATTTAACTAATCTTAAAGGATATTCAATTAAATAACTTAAACTAGCATTTCCAGATCCAAAATCGTCGATTGCTACTTTAAAACCATAACATTTTAACTTTTCAAAGAAATTAATTGATTCCTTTTCATTTTCAATTAAAACCCCTTCGGTAATTTCAATTCCAAAATAAGTAGGATCTATATCATATTTCTTTAATTCATTTAAAATAAAATCAATTAATGTTTTATCACTTAATTCAATAATTGAAAAGTTTGCATAAACAGTTTTTAATTTGTTTTCTTTTTTTAAATCATTTAATATTTCTACAACCTTCTTAATTATAACTTTACCTAAATCATTAATTAAACCATATTTTTCTGCAACTTTAATAAACTTATATGGTCCAATATTTAAATTCTTAAATCTAGCTAAAGCTTCATAGCTAACAATTTCATTATTATACACATTAACTTGTGGTTGTAAAACAACTTTAAAACCATCATTAATTAATGCATCTTCAATCTTAGCTTTAATATATAACTCTTCTTCTAAGTTTTTATCTAATGACTCATTATAATAAATATGTGTATTTTTATTAATTTCTTTTCCATAATACATTGCAATATCAGCTTTTCTTATTAATTCACTTGATGTAGTAGCGTCAGTTGGATATTTAGAAATTCCAACAGACAAATCAATATAATTTAATTCTTTATTAACAAAAAGCGGTGTATTGAAAGTATTGTATAATTTTTTAATAAAATCGTTAATTTCTTCATCATTATTATATTTTAATAATAAAATAAATTCATCTCCACCATATCTTGAAATAAATACTTTATCATTTTTTAATGTATTAATTCTTTTTACAAATTCAATTAATAATCTATCACCATAAATATGACCTTTAGTATCATTATATGTTTTAAAGTTATCTATGTCTAAAAATATTAAAGCAAATGTTTTATTTTCTCGTTTATATTTATTAATTGAATCAATTAATTTCATTCTATTTGGTAAATTAGTTAAGTAATCTGTTAATGCTAATTCATAAATGCTTTCATTTAATTTTCTATTTTGAGTATTAACATCTTTTATATGTGCTGATAAATCATCTAACGATTTAAATGCACCTTGAAAAACACTATACTCTTTTTTGGGTTTGTTATATGTACCAAAATTAGCATCTAAACTAGATAATGACTTTTCTAAACTTGTAAGTGGAATTATTACAAAAAATAACAACAATGATAATCCAGATAAAATTATAAAAACCGATAAAACAAACATGACAAGTAAAACTTCATGTGTTATAGTTTTATAAAATTCTAATGAATAATATATAACAATCGCTTCTTCTATATTATCATTTATTTTAATTGGACTAACAGTAGCTAAAACTTGTTCATTTAATGCGTTTGAAAATCTTTCTTCATAAAGTGATTTTCCATTAAAAACTTCATTGAAGTCATCATCATCTAAAGTATATGGTGATATTGAACCATCAGTTAATGTAATTGTGCCATTTTTATTCACAACAAATACGTTTAATATTTGTTTGTTTGAATTATATATATCGTTTAATAAAACATCATATTTATAATTATTAGTTAAATTATAAACATAATCACTTGATATTGAAGCTTGAATAAAATGGTCTAATCTATCATTTTTTAAATATACATACATATTATTACTCTCAGATGTAATTGATTTTCTAACATCTTCAAAATGATATTTTAAATCGCTATTAATAAAATTATAAATAGGATCTCCTTCTTTCATTTGATAATCTGTGAAATTATCAAATGTATGGTATATAACCTTTCCATCAAAATTTAAATAAGCGAGATTACTTATTTCATGATCATCTCTTAATTCTTTTAAATACTGTTCTGAGAGTAGGCTTTCATGTCCTAAAGCTATTTTAGAAACATTTAAAAGCTTGTTAAAAATAGAATCTTTTATAGCTTCTTCTATTTTTTTGTTATCTACGATTTTTTCTGCATATGAGTTTGAGTAACTCATTGAGTTTTCTACATAAATATTATGATATTTTTTATTTACATTCGTATACAACATATAAGAGGTTAGTATAGTTATCATTACTACAATTATAAGTGGTACTAAGTAAAGTTTTGTTAAGTTTATTAGTTTCTGTTTTTTCATTTCTTCCTCCCAATTATAAATATTATAACACTTTTTAATTAATAAAATAAGGGTAAATGTTATAATAATATAAAGGGATGTGATTATGTGATAATTATTGTTTCACCAGCTAAAACTTTTAATAAAAATACTGAGTTTTCTGATGAGAAAATTATTTTTAATGAAAAGTTTAATTATTTGTTTAATACATTAAAAACTTTAGATAAAAATGATTTAGAACAGATTATGAAAATATCAAAAAACTTAGCAAACAATGCTTTTAATTATTATAAAGACTTTAATTTAAATATTAAAGCAATTAGTTTATATGGAGGACAGGCTTTTAAATATTTAAATTATCAAGAGTTAAATAATATTAATAACTTATATATACTTAGTCCTCTTTATGGTTTATTAAATGCAAATAGTGCCATATCTAAATATAGATTAGATTTAAAAGATAATATAATTAATCAATCACTAACTAATTATTGGTATGATGATATAAATAATTATTTAAAATCAATTAATGATAAAGTTATTATAAATTTATCGAGTGGTGAATTTAGTAATCTTTTAGATTTAAACAATAAAAACATTTATACTTTAAACTTTTATCAAAAAGAAAACAATAAATTAAAAGCACCAAGTATGGAACTTAAAAAAATGCGAGGGTTATATGCAAATTATATTTTAAAAAACAATATAAATAACTTAGCTGATTTGAAAAATATTAATATAAATGGATATGTATATAATGGAAATCTATCTAATAAAAATGAATATGTATATATAAAAGAGCTCAGTTGAGCTCTTTTGTTATGTCTTTATATGTATATTTATTTTTATTATTTCTTTTAGATTCATATAATAAAGAATCAACTTTATTATATAAATATGTATAATCGTCTGATTGTTTCTTTGAAAACTTTAATGCTCCGATGCTTGCTGTTAGGCTCAAGTTTTCTATGTCTGTATTCCAAGTTCTAAACGATTTTATTAAGTTTAATAATAATTGATTAATTTCATTATTCGATAAATCATCTTTAATAAACATAATG
>Ga0079225_10000301_pt1 | contig 26421 bp, 25 predicted proteins | sample Poulit2012_FD_76344 | JGI IMG/M metagenome (GOLD analysis project Ga0079225, IMG submission 76344) | Agricultural soil microbial communities from Georgia to study Nitrogen management - Poultry litter 2012 | ecosystem: Environmental > Terrestrial > Soil > Agricultural land | place: USA: Georgia... | reverse complement strand
TTAATATGAACGCAGAAGATTATTTTTCATTTCAATTCCTGTATGGTTCGATTGAGAGCCGGAACGGCCCAAAGTGATGAGATAAGCCACCAAATTTCAATTCCTGTATGGTTCGATTGAGAGACACGATGAAAACAGTAAACAGACCAACAATAACGCAATTTCAATTCCTGTATGGTTCGATTGAGAGTAAATTGGGGGGAGTGGAAGCGAGTGAGTACGCCTATTTCAATTCCTGTATGGTTCGATTGAGAGACGAAGTAGCAAACTACAGCTTAAACAGGTTCAATATATTTCAATTCCTGTATGGTTCGATTGAGAGGCTTATTATTCACGTCTTCAACAACTATTTTATAGAATTTCAATTCCTGTATGGTTCGATTGAGAGTGAAGTCGGCGGTAAGGATAAAGTTTTACTATTACCATTTCAATTCCTGTATGGTTCGATTGAGAGAAAGGCAGAGGAGGAAAAATGAGTAAATTTATTCTATTTCAATTCCTGTATGGTTCGATTGAGAGGCGCAAATATACCAAAAAAATATAACAGACAATCAGTCTGTTACGCCAGTCATTCTATAATTATCGAGTCAATAAAGTCGTCAATGCCCAATTGTATAAAAAACACAGAGGTATGACGACTCTGTTGTTGGCTGATATTCAGTTGATTAATTATTCAATATGTCAAAGAACGACAATAATAGTTTGACTCCTTAGGCTTCGACGATTATAAAAAAGAACCTAATTCATTTTTCTCTTTGCCAATCACCTCTTTTTTTAGCCATTCTTCATTCCGACTCGTAAAAATAATCAAACTGTCTTCTTCTTCCACCATAATCTTTTTGGCTTTTAATTTCAGCTCTTTTAACTGAACCGACGACAGAGCACCTTCAAAAACTGAATTCTGAATCCAATTAAGATATTGTCTGCACAACTTAAGCATTTTTCCAACTCGTCTTTGGCCTATGTCATAAACTAAGATTACATACATAATAATTTAGATAAGATTTTGCTTCCTGTTCTAATTTCCTGAACACTTTATTACCACCATGCTTTAAAAGGTTGGTACTTCTCTATTTTCATAATATGCTTGATTAATTTATAGGCTTCTAATCTAACCAAGCGTTTATAACTTACACTCCTATTAAGTTTTCGGTGTTTAATGGTTTGGTTGAGACGATCTTCCCAAGATTTTAAAACCTTCTTCCTTCCAGAATCATTGAGTAGACAATAATTCAACTTTTTATCAAAATCTTTTTCACTCAATATCTTCTTGTTCAACAAACTGAATATTAATCGATCTACTAAAATTGGTTTGAAAATTTCAGAAATATCCAAGGCCAAGGAATATCTTCTGTATCCAGGTTCGTGCAAAAAACTAATGGTCGGATTGAGTTGGGTGTGATATATGGCGTCCAGACATAAGGTGTAGCACATCATATTGGTGAAGGATATCAAGGCGTTGATTTCATTAGAGGGAGGACGTTTGGTGCGGTGCCCCATTTCAAAATCAGGAATAATCTCTTCAAATGCACTGTAGTAAATTAAGCGCATATTGCCTTCCCAGCCCATCAACTGGTCAATTTTTTTAGCTTCTTCTTTTTCCTGGTTATAATATTCTAATTGAAGAATTTGTTCATTTAGATCTCGGTCCCTTTTTTGGTAATACTTTAAGTTTCGAAGCATATTGGCAGCGGCACCATCGACAATCGACTTGGCAATTTCCATTCTTTTTCTATGCGTGGTATAATGGTTTACTTGCTCCACCATAACCTTGCCGCTCAGCAGATAATCCTTCGGCATAAAACTACCCGTATAGTGCTCATAATAATCAAAGAAATGAATCGGAATTCGATTTTTCCCCAAGAAATTATACATGGCAGAGTTGGTGTCCAACGATCCAAAACAAAACAAGTTTTTGATTCCGGCTATGGGCAAATATTTTGCTGGTCCTTCTTTACCGGTTTCATCAACTGGCACAAATCGAAGCGTATTGTCTTTTCTGCTAAGACGACCGGGATTGAAGAGGTAATAGGATTTTTTCATCGATATCAATAATATGAGCGAAATTTCACAAAGCGAAAAAGAGAGTTTTTACTACCATCAGGCAACTCTTCTACCTCTCTTTTTGTTGTTGAAACTACGCATGAAACATTTTCTTTTTTTAAAAGCGTAACTAACTGGTACACCAACGATAACTCACCCATCAAATGAATAGTGATCTTTTCTTTATCATAGTTAGTTGAAATGTTATCAAACATTTGCTTAGCCAGCTCTTTTATTTGCTGTGTTGAACTTTCAGGATCAATCTGAGGAAACGGAAAATCTACCACAGATTCAAATTGTGTAATAGCGGTTTCCATCTGCTTTTCAGACCAAGTGGATATAGGGTGGTTGGAAATATTAATGAGCATTATTTTTTATCTTTTCAAAATCTTCTAAATATTTTTTCAAACTCTTTATAGCATTGCTTTGAGTTATATTATATTTTTTATTGTCTATATAAATTTCTTGTTGTTCTTCTGTTACATGTGCAATTACTTTTCTAAATTGGTTTGCAGGTCCATATATTTTGTTTAAATCATATGGCAGTTCTCCTTTTGCAGAATTTCTTTCTTTTTCATTTTTCACTTCGTCTTCTGTTTTATTCTTGCTTTCTAAAAAATAAGATAATATAGATTCAATTAAACATAAATAGGAAAGAGCATACGTTGATTTTTTGTAATGCCACTTTGCCAACAAAAACTGATAATCAGAAAGCGTTATAGCGTTTCTAAAAAAATCTCTAAATTTCTTGAATGCTACTGGAATTATTAATCTCTCGGGTAATTCATAATCACTTTCATCAGCTAAGGTTGTCAACACAGAAATTTGAGATTTCAAGTCGTGTATAAAATTAAGACTTATGACCTGTGTAAAATCTTTAAGCTTATCAGCAATCATTTTGTTTTTATCTGCCAAAAGCTCATAAAGTAAGTTAGCGTTGCCTGTTTGATCAAAAGCATAAGCACCTTTTGAAAACTTTTGAATTTCAAGCATATAAGATAGGTCAACAATGGGAGCATAGCCTAACTCTCCTCTAACCTCAAGCATGCCATAATAGATCCCTTTAAAGGAAATATTTTTACCTAAAACATCTGTTAAGAAAGAAATTGCAGCTTGTGCATAAATAGGAAGCGACCGAAAGGAGTGGGTAATATCTAAGTAAACCTCATCATCGTCTAATAAATTTTCTTTTAATGTGGTTGCAAAGATTTCAAAAATTCTTTCTATTTCTTTTTGATTTAATCCATAAGGAATAAAAATAGACTTGGAATCTCCTCCGATAACATTATTGACTTTTTCAAGACTTACGTCATTTAAGATTGTTTGAGAGTTTGCCTTTTCACTGCATTTCTCTGCTAATTCCCAATAATAATCTTCATCTAATGGACACTCATTAATTTCTGAAAAATATCGATATACTTCCTCCCACATAGATTTCATTGTGCCAAAAAGGAATACTGTATTGCAATCTAAAAACTGCATAAGGGCTGATGAAACAAAAGTGGTTTTTAATTCTCTTTCCTCAAATCTGTACTTTGCAGACTTATATTCTCTTTGTGAGTTTTGTTTATCATTTAATGGACCTGCTCCAATAAAACTAATTAATACTTTTCTTGCCATGACTTAATTAATTTTCTCAAGTTTGATCCATCCTAATGGAAGATCATCTTGGTATGTTTTAAAAGTTGTATTTGGGAAAGAGCTGATATTCACATTTTTAGTTCGAGGTGAAAGGAATTTTAAGTAATTCTCGAACAATGCTTCTTTTTGATTGTCGTATGCATAGTCTTTTAGCGTCATAAGTATTGAGTTTAAGTAAATGCCTTTTCCAAAACCTAATGGTAAAAAGATCTCTGTGTGATTATTATCAAAAGCATTGTCCACTTGAGAAAAAACCTCTTTTCGATTATCTTCATAGTCACTCAAATTATTGAAAGAAAATGTATTTAGCTTTTCTCCAAAAGACTGCCAATCTTCATCCGGAGATGAAATAGTAAAATAAAAGTTTGTATTCATTTTCAATACTTCTTGCCGGACAGGAATTTGTGTGCGTTTTAAATCTATAACTTCCAGCTGTTTTTTATCAATTTTGCAACTATCAGAAAGAGTAAGCCTATCAATAAATCCCAAACTATTTCTCTTTTCAGCTTTCCTTTTTAGCATTTCCTCTAATTCATTAAGCTGACTTTTAAGTTTTCTCCGCAAAAATTGTTCATATCCTCGTCTTTTATAATTTACTTGCGATAACATTCTGAAGAAGTTCTCTTTCCATTTTTCTCCTGTATTTGTTTTCTCCAAATCCATATAAACCAAAGCAGTTTTAATTGCTCCTTTTATACTGCTACCCGGAATATAAGGCTGCCCATTAGGAGTTTTAACAAATCCATTAATAGGAAGTCTTGATAATTCATTTCCATAAAAATCCAGCTCAGTTTGAATAAATTGTTCTGGTTTTACAAATAATCTATTTTGAATAAAACTTTTTAAATCAAACTTACTTCGATTTCCTTCCATATTAACTACCCCATCAACATATTCTGTCATCAACTCATCATCTTTTGCTAAGAGTTCACCCATTTTTTGCTCATCTATATAACATACATTTCCTTTATCGATAAAATAATCTTTATTAGGAGAGTATTGACTTCCATCGCCAATAGAAAAGGGAGTTACTACAGTAGCTTTTATCTTATAAGTCTTCATAAGTCAATGTTTTTTAAATTAATAGGAGCATAATAAGGCACGCCACTCTTTAACTTTTCTGTTCCAATTTCTACTATTTTTCCATTTATCTCTTCATTAAAAACACCACCATCCGCAATGCAATGTACATAGGATAGATTTTTGTTTTCGTTCATATTCTGCCCACCTCGCAAGATCATTTTATAATAGCCTTCGCGATAGTTGTTATTTTGGGGTATTAATAGAGAAATATTTGAAAAGAGTTGATTACCCTCTATAGACCATTTAAATTTTTTCTTTTCGATTTCAATAATTTGACCGGCTCCTGTACTTCTATCACCACCTAATCCAAAAGTGGCGATGCTGTTAATGCATTGATTGAAAAAAGTTGACAATTCATGATCCAAAGATATTCTTGCTAAGAAATAATATCCTGAAGTAAAGCTTTCATTATCATGAAGAAAGACATCTGTTTGATAATATATTTTCTGATTATTATCTTCATTTTCAGTATAAGAAATTGGGTTTTTAGGAGTCACTGACTTTGAATAAACTTTTAAATTGCTTTCAAATTCACCCTCTTCTTTTAAGCATATAAACTTTCCGCCTTGCAATTGCTGACATTTTTTTTCATCAAACCAATCTTCTGCTCCATAACCTGCCTCCCACACACCTTTGGATAGCATTTCAACGTTTTTAATTTTTTTAGGATCCACGTCTTGGGATGTTGATAAAACTGAGTTGAAAATTACAGGTTTAGGTAAAAAAATCACTTTCCTCCTTTTTTGTTCAATATAGAAGAAAGCGGAAGATAGACTTACTTGGTTTTTATCAATAGCTTTTACAAGTTGAGCTGCTTTCTCTTTGTGCATCAAAAAAGCATTGTGTAAAAGAGCTCCCCAAAGAGTATCTGAATATGCATAAGTAGAAGAACTACTTAAACTGCTTTCTCGAGCTACTTCGCCAAAGTGAAACCGTGCATTGGGAGGTGTTTTGAGATAGTAAATATAATTTTTCATTCAACTTAAGATTTTATTTCAAACTTCACTTTTCCATATCCACGAGTGCCACTACCACCCAAGTAATTTTGTTCCAGCATTGTTATCCCTCTACGTAATTCATTTTCCATTTTCTCTATGTCATCTTTATCGTAAGCATTAATAATAATTTCAAAGTGAAATCGAGCACCTACGGGAACTCTTTCCAATTGCCGCAAACTGCCTCTTTTTGTTTTTCCTGTGGATCTATCAATGGTATTTTCATACTTACCTTCTGTGTATGAGGTTTCCAAAACGGCATCTTCAAATTCCTCCTTAAATGAATCAACATCCAGATGTGCATCACGAAAAATAAGTCGAGTCTTTTGTGCGGTCGCATCATCATTTTTATCGCCAGTATATCCAAACATTTTTTTCATTAAGTCTGGTTCTTCTTTTATATCTGCAGATCCTTCTCTAAGTGCTAATAAAGAACGGATTTTCCCCTTTAAACTACTCCCAGGGATATAAGGAACTCCGGCAGGAGTTTTTATAACTGGCGTATCTAAACCTCCGATATCTAATGAATTTTTAGCGCCTCCAATGTGAAGACCCGTTTCTACTATAATAACTCCTTCTATTTTTTTCGTGTTTATTAGTTTCATAATTCTGGCTTTTAATTTTTTCCGTAATATTTATGATATGCAATAATCATCTGCATAAATTGCTTAAAATTTTCAATTGACTCTTCTGTTGTTTCTATTATCAAAATATTTATAAAAGACAAAAGCTCTTTACTACCATAATTACTCTCACGCCCAGCTAAATAAGCTAATTGTGGACGAATCATCTTCAATGATATCAGATCGTCAGTATTTAATATTTTATCGTAAATATTACGGAGCTGAGTGCTAGACAATTGTTTTCCTTTCTCCTCCACAAACTTCTCAACTTGCTGAATGAAAACGTCCATATTATCATCTTCTTGATATTCTAAAATGGAGATATTCCTATCTTTAAAGTACTTTTTGTATACTTTTTCGCCCAATTCTGAAAAAGATTGCGACTTACTTGATTGGCGAGAAGGATGGGTGCGTCTTCTTCGCTGATTTCTTGAATGTGACATAGTTTTAATTTTTAATTAATAATTCTGTTAACCTTGCTGCTATAGGAAATATCATTGGATTAGAAGTGTTCTCTTTATTCATGAAAGCATCTATAAGGCTTTGAGCATACGTATCAAAAAGTTTCTCTACCTCTTCTTTATTTCCTCGTTTTACATTTCTTAAATAGTACTTTAAGCTCCATACTTTTGGAAATTCCACTTTGCCTTGTTCTGCTCTTTTCTGCAAGAATTCATAACCAATATTAGAAGATTTAATTCTTTGAATCAAACTCTTCGACTCTCCCTTGTCAACGACCAAATCATGTAACTGATTTTTTATTTGAAGCACTTTTCCATACTCCTCCCAGGTCAAAGCATATCCCAGAATAGTGATTTTATTTCTGCCTTCATTCTTTGCTTGCAGTAAACAATCTTCTACTTCTTCTGCCATTTGTTGCATTGGATATTTTGGTGGAAAAATGGTGATGCCGGCTGAGAATGTTATGTCTTGTGCTAAGTCGGACACTTCCTTCTTTAATTTTTTATTAAGCAAATTAAACTCAAGATGAATTTGTGCTGCCAAGTCAACAATTGATGACCAGGTGCCGATTAAAAAACAATCATCACCGCCGGAAAAAACAACATATATTTGATTTCTTAAATCACCTTTTTGAAGAATACTCAGAAGACCATGATCAAAAAAATGTGTTAGCTCTTTTGATAAAATATGATATTCCTCCTCAGATCTATTACGAAATATTCTTCCTAAATGATCGATGTCTATTTTTAAGGCCGCTAACTTATTATCCCCCGTGCCCTCCTCAGATATAGCATCAAAATCCATAATTTCTTGGTTTTTTTTTGGGTAATGATAATTAACTCCCTGCCCATTTTTAAGATAAGGTAATGCTACTTTATTTCTTTCTTTAAAAGGCTCTAAAAAAAGCAGTCGTTTTTGTTTTTCATGTAGCATTTGTCTATTCACGTCTTGCATTGCTTGCTGAAAAGATGAAGAATACTCCACTATAGCGAAATATGGATAAATAGCTCTTTTAATATAAGGAGTAGTTGACTTTAGTAAAAAGTTTGTTATTTCAGTCTTATTTTTACTTGTTTTTATATCGTAAAATAAATTGCCACCTCCATTATAAATTACTTTAAAAGCATCGGCTTCAAAAAAACTTGCATGATCTTTTTCTATTTCAATAGATAAATTGGAAATATATAGTGACCGTTGCTTTAATTCTTTTGCAGCACCTTTTGAAGGAACATCAAAAATAAAATCTTGAATCCCTGATAAATCTCCTTTTATAATATATCTGTTTTTATTGCTCATATCTTTCCGTTTTTTAAACAATTGATTATACTTCCCCGGCATAACAAAAATCATAATAACTGCAACTTTTACATATTCTTGCATTTATCACGGGTGGACAAGTTTCACTATTAACTAATTCAACAATTTCTCCAACTGTTTGTTTTAAATATTCTTCCTCTTTATCAGTTAAATAAACCTCTTCTCGCGCTCTTAAACGCGGATACTCTATAATGCCTTTGTCTGCTTCGATTCCATTAAGCTTTAACAGCCATAAATAAAACTTCACTTGCCATAAATGTGCAGTTTCCACTTTGTTGCTGCGCTTGGTTTCGTGAACAATCAGATCCCGGGTATCAAAATAGTCTATCTTGCCTGTTAATGATCTCCCGTGGTAATCAGCCGATAGCTCTATTTGAGTATATCGCTCGCTGCGTTGTAGATAGGATTCTTCTTCAATGAGTTTTCCATCTTTAACCAAATCGGAAGTATGCTCCATATTTATTCCATTAGCATGCAACCAACATTCTCTTGGACACACTCTATAAAGATTAACCAAAGTAGCATTAATGTTTCTCATCGCTATAAAAACTGATTTTCTATGTTTTCAAATGCATACTCATCAACACCGCTTTCTTCTGAGTAAAAATCTCTCCATCTACTCATATATAAATATCCAAATTCACTTTTCTCTAAGTCCATAAATTCAATAAGCTTATTTTTCGTTTTCTCAGAAGCAAAAAGAGAGAAAATATATTTAGATAGTATAGATTGAAGTTGTTTTAATTGGATTCTTTTTGAGAAAAAAGCTTGTGAAGACTCTACAAGGGCTATATATAAGTCGAAAACTAATTCTCCACAAATTTTATTATCGTTATCAGGAAAAACATTGTTTTCTGCCAAGAAACTCAGTTCACTTTTATTAAAGTTTTCTTCAGCTTCATTCTCATTTTCACCATCAATTAGAACTGGAATACACATTGGAATAAAGCAACTGAAGTTCTCTTGATCTATCAGCTTAAACTCTTCGGACACAGATTGAAACTGTAAGTTTTCCACTTTATTTATGTAATCATTAATTCCTACAAAATTTGGGTCTACATTTCTTTTATTTTTAAACTCAATAACTCTCTGATATAAATAATCAAAATCTTTTGTATTTAAAATATTCTCTTTTTCATCTTGACTTAGTTGCTTTGTCAATTCATATCTTAAGTCTTTACCATAAATAAAGCTTTCCTTGCTATAATTAAACAAGAACAACTTACAATTATCTTTATTTACATTTCGATTTATCCTCCCAGCTAATTGCTCGTCACTATCCAGTAGTGAACTATCTTTAAAGCCCTGATCCATATCAATATCCACCCCTGCTTCTACAACCTGAGTGGTGATTAATAAAATCTTTTTTGCTCTATTTTTCTTATTTTTCAGATAATTGATAATGTGTTTTCTTCTATGGGAAAGTATGGTTCCAGACAAAACAAAAATCTCATCGAAAAAGCCATTATTTATTTTTTGGATTTCCCTTTCAAATACCGTTGTGGCATTTTTAAAAATAAATTCAATAACCGTATAAACACTATCTTTTGGCTTTGAAGTTCCTCCATCTATTTTTGAATATTCTTTCGATTCACTTAGCACTTTTTGAGCTAAAACATCCAAAGAAATCCTTTCATCAGTTAATGAATAATCAAAAGCTACTCTACCAGAAAAGTTGATATTATTAAAATAATCCTTCTTTGCGTTAGGCAAAAGATAAACTACATCATCATCACTTAAATCTTTAATCTTTAAATCGGTGATTTTTGGTAAAGTAGCCGACATTAAGATGAAGCGAATGTTATAAAGACTGGCATATTTTTTTATGAAATATAAAATCTTGTCCCAGTGGTCTGGATTATATGATTGCAATTCATCGATTACAACTATGGAGTTAGCCAGCCGATGAAGTAAGTAATTCTCTTCTTTAATATTTGTTTTTAATAAATCAAAATATCGAACATGAGAGAGCAACGTGAATGGATAATTGACGAACAATCGATTGATATAATTTCTTTGTTCTGATCCATAAACAGCATCTTCTTCATCTCCAGCAGATTCTTGCCCAAAAGATGCTCGGGAATGTAAAGCGACAATTTCATGGTCTAAAAGCCCTAAACTTTCTTTTAGACTTTTAAAAGTTTGTTCTATTAGAGTGGTGAAAGGAAAAACATAATAAACTTTATTCAGACTTTTATTCGCTTTTAACAACTCCAAAGTTAAAAGCATCGATATATTTGTTTTACCTCCTCCAGTAGGTGCTTCCAAGTAGAATAAGTTCTTGTCGGTATTCTTTCTAATATTTAAGACAGCTTCAGTTGCCATTTGCTGGCGCAACAAGTTTAGGTTTTCTCCTTTCTTCTCTTTAGGTTTAGAGTCTAAATCTAAACTTCCTAACTGATCATAAGTTGCTTTATTGAAATTCCACTGAGTATTATCTTTATCAATCCATTCGCTTTCTGTTACCTTTTTAAATAAATGATTTATTCGTGTTGAAGTTAAGGTTCCTAAATCCTTTACTTCAAATTGATTCATAAATTCATTAGTAGCTAAATAATCTGAAGAAGTTAGCAGTGAAAAGTTCAGACGGATTAATTGATACAAAGCAAAAGAGCTTTCAAATTCTCTAAAGCTTCCTCGAGCAACAAATTGATCGATTTTTTGAATTAGTTTAAGAATTTGTGGATTTACATTATGTTTTTTAAACAAATCCAGATAGTCTTTCAGCTGTTCTACTCGTTTACTTTCATCGACTAACTTTTGCCAAAAATCATTTCGCAAATGATAGCTGTGATGTCTATAAATAGGATAAGACAGTAAAATAGTTAGAGTAAATGCACAGTTTAATTTTGTGTTCTCAAACTGTTTAACTGCATCATTTAATTTATGATTTAGAAAAATAAAAGCGCTTAATGTTGAGTGTTGTGATTCGATTCCATTTTCAGGATTTTCCTTTTCTTTAAAAGGAATGTTCCTCATTTTTTCTGACTGAAATCTTTCGTTTATTTTTCCATGATCGTGATAAAGAACTGTGTGGATAAACAATTCTTTTATCCAGTTACCCAACTTTAAAGAATTTAATTCCTTTTCATTTAAATACTCATTTATCAGGTTGTCGATAATTGTATCTAATCCGTGATTTTTTGTTATTCCCTGAAAATACTTTTGAACTAAATCTAAATGCTCTTCTAAGGTTTCAGGTTTTGTATTATACTGATTTGCCGTATGCGCCCAATAATCCTGATGGTTTTTTAAAGTTTTATTTATAGCATGCTCTTTAGAATATGATTCTAAAATATCTTGTGTTGATTTAAATAAGTTGGGCATAGCTATCCAAATTTTTCAGGTAAAATAAATTAGGAAGGTTTTCCAGATATTTTATTTTGTAATTGGTATAAACCATTTCCTCTATTTGATATTGAATTAAGTTCAAATTGAAGTCCACCGGTAATCGTTCGAAATACATAAATGGAATTTCATCAAAATCATCAGCATCCATCATATCTAAGAAGCTTGAATTATCTTCTTCAATAATATCTCTAATAATCTGATTTCTTATAAAAAGAGTTTCCAGTTTTCCTGATAGATGACGCTCTGAATTTACCTCAGAAAACTCGTATTCTATAAAATTATCCCACCATGCCGTAAATTCATTTTTACCAAAATATGGGATGAATTCAGATTTTTTGTTTTTTAAATTGTTATATAAAAAAGCTTCATCCTTATTATCAAGAGTTAAAAGCACATATATTCTATATTTCGGTGCTATTAAAGTTAACTCTTCCGTTAAAAATGTAGCTCCCCTATTTGCATAACCAACTGTATTTGAATATTTTATCGGTGTTTTGAGATAATTCCCCTGTTCGTGATTCAGGGGAGCTATCCCAACTTTTAAATGATTTAGACGTTTATAATACTCCGGAAATTCTCCCTTTTCTTTATAACCATCTAATCCAATTACTGCACCTAATATCCCTAACACCGCGGGACGATGAATCATGTTGTATGATACATTTAAAGTGTTATTTGATTCAGGTTTTCGGAAAAAACCAAAATCACTTTCTATATCAAACGAGATTAATTTCATAACTTGAAAATTTATAGTGTTGCGAATACAGCTTTTTCTGGAATGTTTACTACCTCCGTAACTGATTGATTGTAGTATATCTCCACTGCCTCTATTTCATTGGCAACATGATCTTGTGCTAAATAATCTTTTACTTTTGCTAAATCAATAACTCCTTCTTCGTCGATATCGACAAATTCAATAAAAGAAGGCATCACCATTCTTGAGTCGTCTTTTAGTTGAATCCAAAACATCAATTCATTTTCGGTTCCTGCCTTGGCAGCGCTATCATAATAACTTGCTCCTTTTCGCAATCCTTCTTTAAGTTTATCTATGTCATCATTAGTTAATCCTTCAGCCCCCACTCTTTTTACATCATCTTCAATGTTTTTTGGATTGACAGAAAAATGATGGACATAATGACCTTTTTCTAACCTTGACTGGCTTCCTAAAGTAGTCATTGTACTATCTTTACTTTTATCTCCAGGATTTCTAAATGGTGACATTATTTGCTCAGAATAAATAACATCCTCTGGAAAACGATTTAAGCCATGTGTTATTTGACAAGTTCCATGTACAGATATGTTTGTTTTTCCTGCATAAGTACCGCCAAAAAGCTTGACATCTAATCTTGTTAAGATATTTCCTAAAACTTCCTTTCGCAGTTCAGACTTTTTACCTTCCATTTTTCCAAAGTGCAGTTCATAGGTCTCATCTAAAGTTCTTGGAGACATATCATCTGTTAAGGATTTAAAGTAAAATACTTTTTCTTCTAATGCATTTTTCCAAAAGTTTCGAATCGAATACTTTAGAGCCTTGTCTGTTGCATATACTTTCCCGTTTGGAAGTTTTCTTGGTTGTCCTGAAAAATCGGCGTTGTAGTTAGAATTAATTGACTTTATTACTACAAAGCCATATACGCGATTATTAAATTCTTGTGCCATAATTAATTGTTTTCTTTTTTGTTAATATTACTGAATAGTTGATTGTTTGCGAATAAGCCTGAAAGCAATTGTGGTTGCAATCTTTTTAAGTTTTTATCGGTTTCATAACTCAATACAAAAGATGCTACTTTGTCAAAACTCCTTGAAAAATTTTCATGCTTGTATCGAGCAAAATCATCTGCAATATTCTCTTGCAGTGCTTTGCAATTCGTTTTTTGAAGATACGGTTCCATCAATCTGAAACTGGTATCTTCGCTTTTGCTTTTACTGAGTAAATAATAGATTATTTGTCCTGCAGCAAAAGCAAAATGTTCATCAGCAGCTTGTTCGAGATCTGCCTTCTCTTCGATAAGATCAGATACAAAGTCCTGATATTCTTTTAGTTTACTTGCCATATTTACATTGTTTTTATGAAAAAAATTATAAAGACTATACCAATAATTTAGTTTATCCTTAATGCCGTACTCATTAGCTTTTTTGAAATCATCCAAAATGGAATTAAAAATCAATTCATCGAACTCTCTACCTGAAATTGCGTTTCGATTGGATTTATATACGTAATCATAAATTGCTTTTCGATATTTGCTAAATGACAAAAAGGTCAACGGCATTCGCTCATATTCATCAGTTTTAAATTCGGAAAAGTAGTTTACCTTATGATATTTATTTTGAATTAAGTTTTTGAATACTTTATCTTCCAATTCAAAAATATTTTCCAATTCCCCATAATATTTCATTCCCTTATTTTCCTTAGATCTTATTTGAAATAAGTTTGAAATAGGAATGTTTTCGTCTTTTTTCAACTCATATTCAAACTTCGGGACAAAGTCAAAATCATTAAATACAATTCCTTCTCTTGTGTTTGACCAATTCAGCAAATAATAATTCTGAAAATCATCTTTATAACTTTGATAAAGAGAGTCGATTATATCCCTAAAGTTTCTTCTACCTTCTGCATATAACGCAATTACTTTTTCCTTCAGTTCACTTTCATAAACAAAAACAGGTAATGGATTTGGTAAGGTTTTATTTTTAAGTACATCTTCAAGCTCAAATAATGCTATTGCATCTAAGTTTGATATCCGATTTGGAATGTCGAAAGTGGCAGATTGGTGTAATAAAAATGGCATCTTATTATTGAAAGTGTTCATGAAGTTACTTGTGCCATAAATCAGTCCTTCAGAATCAGGCTTAGTATTATATCTTGCAGTATTAAACAGTCTTTCGTCTAAATACTTTTTATGTGTTCTTCTGTAAAACTCAATATCCAAGTCAACATAAAAGATTATATATTCAGCATCAGATAAAGACTGAAACTCTAAAGCCTCTTGTTCTAAGCTTTCTATGTTTTCTTTAATAACAGCCTTATCAACTTTATCTTTTGTTTCTTTATTTTTTTCTCTAAGGTTTTTTATTTTAGATTGAATCAATTCGAATTGGGTATCTCTTTGATTTTCAATGTCTTTTAAAACAATCTGCCAAGATTCGTTAATAAAGAAAGAAGCAAAGGACTCTGAAACTCTTTTAATAAATTCGTCTTCATTTTCTTCAAAAAGTTCATCTGTTTTTTCGAAGTAACCTTCTAAACTGTCATAAACTAAATTCTTTCCGTCTTCCTTTCTCCTTTCATAATTTCTTCCTCCAACCAAGTTGTCTTTTTTAATGGCGATACTAAAGGGACTACAAGAATGAATAGCTCGTGTTGTAGTATCCAAACATTTGTTTGTATCGATCATCCAAGCATTTTCTTGCAACTGAAGACATTTTTTCAAGAATGGAGATATTTCATCCATTTTCTTATTATAATATTCAAAGTGAATTGTATTAGCAGTTGTATTAAGCTCTCCATTCTCTTTTATCTGCAATAAAATATGGAGTCCTTCTTTAGGAGTTTTACCTAAGGATTTAAAGTCCTCGGAAAGCGTTTGTGAAAAATCTATTAGTTCCTTTATCATTTTTATTGTTTTTTGCTTTCAACTTTTTTATTTATGCTATTTTCAATTACCCTCTGCGATATCACTTTTTGATTAATCATAATTCAAATTCAATCAATTATAGTTTAACGAAAGATAACTTTATAACAAGCTGTAATAACTAAATGGTTTTAACGATACAATATTCTTTAAAATCAATCTTCTTTTATTTGTTTACTATCCACTTTTTCATTTAAATTATTCTCAAATATTCTGCGTGATATCATCTTCAAACACCCCATCCCCTGTGCAGAATACAAACCCAATCCTGCGTTCAATATCAAATCAATGAATCTGCTTTCAGCAGTCAGCTTTATCTTGAAGTTCAAAAAACCTCTAATCTTAGTTTCTTCGGGTGTGTCTGCTTTTATAGTAACTAACCTCGAGCGCCAAGGATTTCTATACTTTTCTATCTCTGCAAGTAATACAGTATCAACTGCTATACTATCATTATAATTCGCAGCTATTTTACTTCGCCAACTATTAATTAATTGTTCTACAAAAGAGTCATCATCTGGAGCAAGAAAAGTATAATGACCGGTATCTCTTTTTTTGCCGATTACTATTGGGGAAATTGGTTTTACCATAACAGAAATTATTTCGTTAGGAGGAATATCTTTTAAAGGATTTTCTATTGATATTACAGATTGAACATTGAACTGCGCTTTTGATTTTTTATCTGCTATTACAATTTCTTCCGAACGAAACAACCCTTCAATAAAAGTTCGTGAAGCTTCTGGCAAATGAAAATTTACTTGTAAAGAAATTGTGTTTTTTAGAAGTGTCATTCGGTCTTTCCGAATTTTAAAAGACCCTTTTAGATCAGAAAATGTGAAAAACTTATAACCTTTGCCATACCCTTCCGCGTGAAGAAATTTGGCATATTCTTCATCACCCTTTGCCAATATCTTATAAATCGCAGCACTCAATGGATATTGGTAATTGATAGGAATCTTAGCTTGCGCCTTATCTTTAAGATGTAATTGGATTTTAAATCTCATTTCTCAAACTTTTAAATAATTCTATTTTCTTTCCTGTCAGTGTTTTGATTTTCAGCGGGATAACCTGGTTATTAATATTATATTTTCTTTAATTTCTCATAAAATCATAAATATAGTTAAATAATATCAAATAGGTAACAACTCTGTATTTGTTTCATCTGTTTAATGCTCAAATTGATCAGGAGGCTCTTTTTGAATAAAGTAAGATTTTTTTCATATTTTATTGATATTGTTTTAAGGTGTTATTGATTGTTTTCTTCATCTCTTTACGCAAAGATTTTGGATTCAAAACCTCTATTTGGTCGCCCAATTTTAAGAGTTGCATTTTTAATTCATAGTTAGGAATAAGGTGTAAATTGATTTTGATCCTTCCGTCGGGTAATTTTCCCAAATACACTTGGCTAAAGTGCAGTGGTAAACTTTCCAGATATTTGTATTGATTAGGAGTTACGGCGATTTCGATGTCTTCTTGTTTTTCTCCTTCGTCGTAATTCAGTCCGATAATTTTATTGAATTTGTTCAGTTGATTTTCAAATTTATCATTTTTGATGGTAGTTATTTCCAGCGTTTTTAATTTGGAAAGCCTTGCCAGCCCAAATGTTTTGATGTGCGCATTTTTTTCGGGTTGATTTTCTGCATTTAAAGGAACTCCAATCACATACCAACGTCTTTTAAATTCGCGAAGTTGAATTGGGGCAATGTGGTAATCTGTATAGCTTTTTCTAAAATAGTTGTAGTGCACAAATTTGATGCTGCGGTTTTGTCGGATGGCTAAAAATATAGGTTCAACATAGTGAATGCCTTCAAATTCAGATTGATCTTCAAGCTTAATCGTTTTTTGTAAATCTTTAAAATCTTTCAAACCTTTCCGGAATAAATCAGCCAAATATAGTCGACCGGCAAACTGAAGGAAAACTGTGATTTGTTTGCTGTCTTTTTTTGATAAATAATAATCGCGATTAGTGCGGTCATATATCACCGGGATATGAAATTCTGTTTCTAACACCTTGAAATCTCTCTCCAAAGTGCGCGCGGAGATTTGAAATTCATGGTGAACAGCAAAATAATCCAGAATCTGTTCTTTACTGTGATAAGGACGTCTTTCCAGTAAATTAATCAGTATTTCTAATCGTTTATATTTTTCCATTATTTTGTTTTCAATGACAAAGATGCAAATTCACTTCGCCAAATGTTGACGAAGTCAAAACTATTTTAAAAATATTCCAAATTAAATTAATTTTAAATCATATAATGTTTATTGCTAATTGATTTAGAAATCAGAATGCATTTTGACCAGGAGTTAATAGATAAATGGATGGGAAGTCTGCAAAGATTTGATCTGAAGAAAAACTAACATTCTTTCAGGAAAGGCTGAGCAGCAGGAAACCGTCAGGAAACTAAATTTAATCAGAAATCTCGTTTGAAGGTAAAGCTACGCAAGTCAGTTTAAGATTTTTGAGCCCTTATGGTATTGAGATAATTAAGGTAGTACTATCCTGTTAAACAAGAAAATAATAAAGAAAAGCATTTTTGTTTTTGCCAATCATCACGTAAGAAAAAACGAAATAACAAAGAGGCGAACATTATTTTTATTTACTGTCACGTAATAAATATCGCTATAAACACCCAACATTCTGTGAAGCGATTGATGAAATACCTTTTCTCAAAGAAAGTTGACCTTTAACGATAACAAACCTTATTATCTTGTTTTTTCGGAATTTCCTGCGTACTCCAAAGCTCCTTCAATATATAATCACTGAGCAGACAGAGTTCTCTATTAATGGCAAAAACATAAAAAGTAAAGTTTCTTTTTTGTCAATAACATCTCGACCTTTTGAACCATTAAGGCCGTGTTTTTTCTACGTGATTGTCTTAAACTAAATCCAAGGTCAACAAATAAATTGCCAGTGCGGTAACAGCGGTATAGATCAATCCGACAAAAACGATATATCCTAAAATTTTATGAGTGCCGGAGAATTTTCCCGGGAGATTTTTTTGGAATTTTATAGTGGAAATAATAATCAAAAATATCCATAAAAGGTAAGTGAGTACGGCGCCGATAATGTGGGCAATCAGAATCTTTTTAAAAAAATCATGTTCGTAATAAGAGCTTTGCGAAGCAATACTTCCCGATCCTCCTTCATACCGAATTAATCCTTCTAAGAGAACCACCCCGCCAATGCCGATAAAAAATACGATATTCTGAATTTTCCTATGGGTTTTAAACTTATTTTTCTTGGCTAAGGTAACCGCATAATATACTGCGAAAGGAGAAAATAAAGTCAACAGCATAACGCTGGTCATTATGATAATCATTGTATTTTTAATTTAAAATTACGGTTTTTTTCATTACTTATTTTAAAACGCTATAATCACGCCTAAATTTGGAATCAATCTGCCGGATTCATTTTTAAGAATTACCGGAATTCCATTACTGCCATCCTGTTTGATCGGTTCACCATCTGTGGTGACAAAGTCTGTATTGGCTTCATTTCTTTTAAAAGTAAAAGAAGGATTGCTTTGATTTTTATGCATCAGAATATTTTGCAAATCCAAATAAAAGTTCAGGCTGACATTTTTATAATGATAAGTTTTATCAACTCTTAAATCGAGTTGACTATAATTTTTAAGACGCGATTCATTGAGCATATCCACATCGATAATCCCTTTTCCCAACAACATATAATTTTGTTGAGAAGCAGTCATATCAAAAGGAGTATAAGGATTTCCTCCGGCATAACGATATTTCATACCGATTTCCCAATTTTTTGGTAAGCTATAACCAATTATTCCGGAAAACAAATGTCTGTTGTCCCAAGAAGAACGGATTAATTTTTTATCCAACCCGGAAAACTTGCTGATGACAAATGAATAACTCAGTGTATAAAATAAATTCTCGGTCATCTTTTTTTGCGCGAATAACTCAAACCCATAAGCTTCCCCTTTTCCTTGCGTCAAAATGCGTTCACTGCCCACAGAACCGAATTCCGTCCCTTGATTGGCCAAGGAAATCCCGGTGTTTTCCGATACGGGATAGTCGGAATAACGCTTATAAAATCCTTCTAAAGTAAACCGCAGTGAATTCTCAGGTAAAAACTCTGTTCCCAGTACATAATGTGTAGATCTGGTGTAATCCATATCTTTATTGGTAAAATCACCCGTTTCATTTTTAAATCCCAAAGCGGTATAAATCGGTGTTTTGTAATAAATTCCTGTGGAAGCATTCAAATTCCATTGCGGATGCAAACGATAAGAAAGAGAAAGTCGGGGAGATAAAGTTTTTAAAGGATTGTTTCCTTTCTCGGTAAAACTATTCATATCGGTACGACCACCGGCCGAAACCAATAATTTCCGGTCAAAAAATCGCTTGGCACCTTGCGCAAAAACACCGTACTTCCAGAAATTTATTTTACTGTCGAAGTTGACGGTTTGCGCAGGACTCACAACACTTCCCACGTCATCATAAATCGCATTCCTCACTTTATTAAACACCTCTCCGCTATAACCGACATATTGCGCAGAAGTTCCGGCGCTCAGTTTCCAACCATCGATAAATTGATTGATATTAAAGCGGAATTTATTTTCAATTTCATCCGAACGGATTCGCAAGGTGCGCTGATCTTCAATTTTCTGTTCATCTTCAAATTTGTCTATGTTGGTGCGAAACATATTTCGACTGACTACAAAGTCTAAATAGCCATTTCTGATTTTGTGGTTTAAGGTGAAACCAGCGGTATAAGTCCACTGATTGATGTATGGTGTAGAACGAAGTATATAAAGATTTTCCGGAGTGGATTCTCGAGTTTCTGCAAATTTGAAATTGTCGATAGCCCCAATTCCAATCGCTGATAAAGTGGTTTTATCATTAAATTTATGGGTGACTTTATATTGAAAATCTGAAAAGTTTGGACGAATCGGCAAATCAATCGCTTTAAAAAGCAATCCCAAATAAGATTTTCTTGCGGAAGCTAAAAAAGTAGTTTTTGAAGAAAGCGGTCCTTCTAAAGTGAGCGCTGATTCAGTTACACTAATCCTTCCATTTCCTGTAAACCGGTTTGGGTTTCCATCGCGTTGTTTGATGACAAAAGTGGAGGAGAGGGCATCATTATATTTGGCATCAAAAGCAGAAGTGGTCAGTTTCAGTTCTTCAATAAAAGACACATTCAAAATCCCTTGTGCTCCTCCGGAACTCCCTTGGGTTTGAAAGTGATTTAAAACCGGAATCTCAACACCGTCTAAGTAATACACGTTTTCATTAGGCGCACCACCGCGAATGATAATGTCATTGCGTTCGCCGATGCCATTGCTCAAACCTACGCCCGGCAGTGCTTGCACTACTTTAGAGACATCAAAATTCCCTCCCGGATTAGATTGAATTTCTTGAATAGTCATTTTTTGTACCGAAAGCGGCGTAACCATATCGGTTGCCCGAGCCGAATTTTCTCCACCGGTTTCAATCACCACCTGGTCGAGTTGTTCTCCGAAAGAAGATAATTCAATGTTTAAAGTAGTGTCATTTCCGGAAGATACTTGGATTTGAAAATATACCTTTTCTCTATAACCCTCTTGAAAAGCTACAATCGTGTATGTGCCAACGGGAAGTTCTAAAATATAATCTCCACTGGCATCTGAGTAAGTGTCAAAAGTAGTTCCTTCTGCAAAAACATGTACCTCTTTCAAGTTGGCTGTGGTGTTTTGATCTTGAACGTTTCCTATGATCTTCCCCGTATTTTGCGCTAAAATGGAGAAGGATAAAAAGAGTAAGAAAAGACTAACTCCAAGTTTTAATTTCATAAGGATTATCCGTTTAAATTATCGTTAAGATACTTTTTTCAAAGGTCGAAAATAACAATTTTATGTTGGTAATAGTTTTATTGTCAATTGAATTATGAAAACTTCTATAGAACTAAAACACTGATATTAGCCTCTCGAAATGTGGGTGTTGAGTCTGATGAGTCAGTTATGAAAGTGTTTGTTAAAGTTATAGTAAATAATGGGTGTAGTTGCGGTAGTAACTTATCTTTAATCAATGAAAATGACTAAGATTGTTTTTATAATAAGCTTTCTTATAAATATATTAGATTAATTACAAAATTGAAGACTATGGAAGATAAAAGAGACAAAGTTCTGGCTGCTGTTATATCAGGTATAGCGATTGGTACCGTAATCGGAGTAGGAATAGGTTTGATGTACGCACCGGAAAAAGGAAAAAAGACCAGAAAGAAAATCAAGCGAACTGTAGATGACCATACCGAAGATATCTCGGATTGGTTAACCGATTCTAAAAAGGAATTGAGTAAAAGTGCAAAGGACCAAAAGAAAGCATTTGATAAAAAACTGGAATCTGCATTATCAACAGTCAGCGATGAAACAGATGATATTTTTTCCGCTTTGGAAGAAAAGTTAGAAGATATCAAAAAGAAATATGCGTGACAATACGACCGAGGTTGCTCGATTTATGGAGTAAAACAATTCGGTCAGAGGTGAGAGGTTTGGTTCCCGGACTGGACAACTTTGTTGAACTTAAATACATTTGTACTGCGCATGTGAAATAGGTCACATTTTTTGAACCAAATGAAATAAACATAAAATAAAAAAAGATATCTTTTTACATCCTGTTATTTTCATTTTAAAGGTTTGGATTTATGCAACAATATATCGATTATTTATTGTCAGACATTCAAGCGGCACACAAGACGGAAACGGATGTGGAGTCGTCTTTTCCAAAAACCTTTGAAGAGGAAATGGAGGATATAGAGCGCTATATCAGTGGTGAAGGAGAGCGACCACTTTCCTATTATACAAAATTAAAAAAAGAAGTCTTTCCGCCGGCAGATCGATTGAATACGAACGAGATCAACATGGTTTTGGATGCGTTTATTACCATGCTGAAAACCTGGAATGCTTCTATTGATTTTCCGGAGAAAATGTCCTTAGAAGAACGATACGAATTTTTGCGAAATAAAGTGGTGGAGGTGGAGTTTACGCCGATACAATTTGGAGATATTCATTTTGATTTTTGTTCTGGTTATGCGCCAGATTGCCCGTGGCAAAGCTATTGTAATTGTCTGGAATATTGGAAAAAAGAAGATTGATGAAATTTTAAAAAGTAGTAATAATAACTATTGCTTTTCATAAGAATATTTTGGGTATTTGTGGCTCTCTAAAACTCGCACCGGTTTACTAACTTCTTTCTTACCACAAGTAAAAGTTGAGCTAATTGTTGAGTTCATCTTTGTGTTTGATCAGATTGTATTTTGCTCCTTGGTATTGTATGAACTAAGTATGCTTTTATCATTTACCAGAAACAACGATTTTTTAGTGAAGAATTCTTTCAGAGGTTTTCTTTCAATTGTGAAAATAATGATTAATTCAGTATAAAAATGATAAGAAATGAAACCTTTTATTTGAAACTATCATAGTAGAGTTTTAATGAATTATTTAGATGAAAAAATTCTATTTGACTTATTCTCTTATCCTATAAATCATAATAACAATCAGGAATTTAGTTGATCTTACGGTTATTTTATATATTTCCATCTTTTAAAAAACTTTAAAAAATGAAAAATCTTGTTTTTGTCTTCTTGTTATTTCTTTGTGTCTTTTCTTATGGTCAACATGAAAAACACCATGCTGAAAAACATCACCAAAGCAACCATCATGATCACCATCAGTCTCAATTGATGGAAACCCCGCTTGAGTTGACGGGCAGTGATGTGTTTGATGCGATTCAAGAAGTAGTCGAACAGCTAAAAGCCAACCCAAATACCGATTGGTCAAAGGTGGATTTGGAAAGCTTAAGACAACACCTGATCGATATGAAAGCTTTTACAGAAGAAGTGGAAGTAATCGAACAAACTCCTATTGAGAACGGAGTAAAAATGCTGGTAAAACCCGAAACTGAGCGAGCTGAAAAAGCACTAAATCACATGTTAATAATGCATCCAAAAATGATGAAAGTTGAAAGAGGTTGGGATATGCAAGCCCAGGAGAAAGATGGAAATTGGGAAATAACTTGTATCACTTCAAACCCAAAAGAAGTGGAGATGATTCGCGGTTTGGGATATATCGGGATTTTAGTCGAAGGTGCTCATCATCAAGTTCATCATTGGATGATGGCTACCGGAATGGGGCATAAGCATTAGTTTTAGAAATATTATATCTGCATTTGGCAGGCTAAATCACCGGAATTAATATTTGATTATCTTTCCTACTGCTTTAAATAAATTTTGTAACATAGCTCAGAAGAATTTAGAAGCTGTATCAAAAGTTGATTAACTTCACAAAACAAAAATCTTGATGACTTACAATAGAAAGATTATTTTGCTCTGTTTCAGCTTAAATGTGTTGTTTGCAAACATCAATATAGCTCAAGAATTAAATGAAGAAAAAATGATTGAAAACACTGAAGAACATTACACCCAGGTAGCCGATAATTATTTGAAGTATTTAACCGAGAAGAATTTAGAAGGGATACTTTCTTTATATGCTGAAAACGCTTCCTTAGAAGATCCTGTGGGAAGTGAAGTCATAAATGGTAAAAGTAAGATTCGCGAATTTTATCAAGGCGCCGTTATCATGGATTTAGAACTTAAGCGAATCGGTCCGGTAAGAATAGCGAGTAACGAAATAGCTTTTCCCTTCCAACTTAATATGGAAGTAGATGGAAAACAAACCATTACCGATATTATCGATGTGTTTAAGTTTGATGAAAATGGAAAGATTATTTTCATGCGCGCTTACTGGGGGCCGGGAAATCGCAGAGTAGTAGAAAAATAGGTTTATTTGTTCCTGATATTAGTTTTTAAGGTTTGAAATAAAGCGGTATAATTTAGCCGTTGGATAAATACAACGGTAATAGAAATAATGTAATCAATATTTAAAGAAAACTGAATAGACTATGTTAGAATCTCTTTCAAGTAATCGCAGGATTTGAGGCATTGAAGAAAAAATGAGATGGTTTATATTAATCGCAATTAAATATTTTTATTGTCTTTTCTTTTCCCGTTCGGGATATTCACCCAAATTGAACCCAGCAGTGCCAATAATGCTAAACCCACCGTAAGTATATTTACCAGATCAGTAGGAGGAATCCATCCTGTTAATTTTTCGACCAGAAAAGCAATATAGCTCGATGGTAAATCCTTTTCTCCCAAATCGATCAACACTTGATAATGCCAATCGGTTAAAAAGCAATATCCCCATCCTTTCCAAATTCCCAACAGAAACCACGATCCAAAAGTTGCGAGCAAAGAAAATAAGTTGAGTTTTCGCAATCGAGGAAAAAGCCATCCGAAGAGATTGAAAAAAATCAACACCGTATGAAAGGTATAAAAAAAATAGTTGGCGATATGCAATCCGAAGTCTGCCATTTTAATAGAAGGTGCCCCAATTTACAGAATAAAATTGAAGATAACCATTATGCGTTTTAAACACTTTTTTAAAACCTGATCAAATTTTGTTTTATTGAGAATTTATTACTTCTTTGTAAACAGGTTAAATTACTTCAAAATTATCTCGATGAAACCACATATTAAGGTTGTTTGTGCGATTATTCATAAACAAAATAGAACTCTTGTCGTACAGCGAAATGAAAAAATGACTTTACCCTTAAAATGGGAATTTCCGGGCGGTAAAATAGAATTCGATGAGTCGGAGGTCGACTGTATCAAAAGAGAAATCAAGGAAGAACTTGAAATAGATATTGAAGTGGGGAAAAGGTTAACGCCTTCATTGCACGAATATCCATCTTTTTCCATTGAATTAATCCCCTATGTTTCAATCTTTAAGTCAGGAGTTCTCACCTTGAATGAACACCGACAAAAACGCTGGTTAAAAAAAGATGAATTAATCGATTTGGATTGGGCAGCAGCGGATATACCAATAGTTGAGGAATATGTGAAATTTGAAACGGTCTCTGCTGTCCAAACCAACGAAAATTAGGAGCTTAATATAAAATTTCCGAGATTGTGCAAATTTCAAAATATTAAGTAAAAAGGATGGGAGAAAAAAAGAAAAGAAGTCTTGTCGATCGATTTTTAGGGGCAGTAGAACGGATAGGAAACTTACTGCCACATCCGGCAACACTCTTCGCTGGATTTGCTTTATTAGTTGTTATCGCGTCTTGGATAGCCAGTTTGTTTGATATAAGTGTAATACATCCCGGGACAGGAGAAAATATTACTCCTGTAAATTTGGTTTCTAAAGAAGGGTTAGACTTTATGTTGAGCAAAATGGTGACCAACTTCACCGACTTTGCGCCTTTAGGAACGGTGTTGGTTTCTTTATTGGGAATTGGAATTGCCGAAGGCTCTGGACTGATCGGTTCTATCCTTAAAAGAATTGTTTTGAAAACCCCGGAAAGATTATTGACTTTTGTTATTGTTTTTGCAGGAATTTTGTCAAATACAGCCAGCGAAGTGGGTTATGTTTTATTGGTCCCTTTAGCCGCTGTTATTTTTCAAGCTGCCGGCAGACATCCCATTGCAGGATTAGCGGCTGCTTTTGCCGGTGTGTCCGGTGGATACAGTGCAAACCTGTTATTAGGAACTATCGACCCCCTTCTTGCCGGATTATCTCAGGAAGCCGCGCAAATATTAGAACCCACTTATGTAGTAAACCCGGCGAGTAATTACTATTTTATGTTTGTTTCAACTTTTATAATCGCAGGATTGGGAACCTGGGTTACCGAAAAAATAGTCATCCCCAGACTTGGATTGTACGATGGGGAAGAAGAAGCAGTAGAAATTGAGCAAGTCAGTGCTGAAGAGAAAAAAGGCTTGCGTTATGCGCTGATAGCATCTTTGCTTTTTACCGCTTTTATAGTAGGCGGATTAATTCCCGAAAACGGTTATCTACGCGGGGATGATGGCGGAATTTTGCAGTCTCCATTTATGTCGGGAATTGTAGCATTTATTTTTCTCGGCGCAGGAGTAGCCGGAATCGCTTACGGAATTGGTGCCAATACCATAAAAAATGATGAAGATGTGATGAAAGGCATGTCGGAAGCGATGGAAACCTTAGGCACTTATATTGTTTTGGTCTTCTTTGCCGCCCAATTCGTAGCTTACTTTAACGAGACCAACTTAGGGATGATCTTTGCTGTCAGTGGTGCAGAAACGCTGAAAAGCTCTGGACTCGGCGCTATTCCGTTGATGTTGAGTTTTGTGGTGGTCTCAGCTGTAATCAACTTAGTGATGGGTAGTGCTTCCGCAAAATGGGCGATTATGGCTCCGATCTTTATTCCGATGTTTATGGAGTTAGGGTATAATCC
>Ga0079225_10000300_pt1 | contig 26422 bp, 28 predicted proteins | sample Poulit2012_FD_76344 | JGI IMG/M metagenome (GOLD analysis project Ga0079225, IMG submission 76344) | Agricultural soil microbial communities from Georgia to study Nitrogen management - Poultry litter 2012 | ecosystem: Environmental > Terrestrial > Soil > Agricultural land | place: USA: Georgia... | reverse complement strand
GACTTCCTTATCCATGTGATCGACAACACTGCTGAAGATCTCGGGACACATTATGATACTGTGAAATCGCTTGTCAGGCAGCTGGATATGGAAAGTATTCCGTCAGTTGTGTTCTTCAACAAGACGGATATTGATGACGGCAGGCACTATACACCCTCGGAAACGCATGAATACGTTCATAAGGACATGGCCCCCGGGCACATCAACACCCTGCTCGAAGAATTCATGAAAAAGCATATGGAGCCGTATCAAGTTGAGCTCCCGCTTACCGAGACGCAGAAATTATATGACCTCAAACGTCATACCATAGTGGAAAAGGAAGCCCTTCACGAAGAGGTTGAGGAGTATCACATCGAAGGATATGAGCCGGAAGGTTCATGGAGCAAAAGAATTGTGGAAAGAAACGGGGAATAGAAGCGTGCAGAATACGGATATTCAGATAGGAACATTGATTGACGAGGCGATGGACGACATTGCGCCGATCATGAAGGAAAATAAAAGAACAGCCAGATTCAATTTCAACAAAGTGATGAAGGCTTTCAACGAAACCGGCGTATCGGAAAGTGACTTCGCAGGGACGACCGGCTACGGCTATGATGATACAGGACGGGATAAACTCGAGGAAATTTACAAACAGGTGTTCAGGAGCGGGGACGCGCTTGTGCGCAGCCAGATCATCTCGGGCACCCATGCAATCAGCCTCTCGCTGCTTGCACTTCTCGACACAGGTGATGAACTCATCTACATCAGCGGCGAGCCGTATGACACTTTGGAGAAAGTGATCGGCACGAGCGCGGATGACATCGGCAGCCTCAGGGAGAAAGGTGTGCACTACCGGGCAATCGATCTGGTGGATGACACCTTCGATGAGGAAGAAATCATGGATTCCATTTCAGACAGGACGAAGATGATTGCCATCCAGCGGTCACGCGGTTACAGTATGAGGAAATCACTGACCATTGGCGAGATTGAATCGATGGTTGCGAAAATAAAGGAAAAACACCCGGAAATCATAATTTTCGTGGACAACTGCTACGGCGAATTTGTGGAAAGACGGGAGCCCATTGAAGCCGGGGCTGATATCATTGCAGGCAGTCTTATCAAGAATCCGGGCGGCGGCATTGCGAAAATGGGCGGCTATATCGCAGGCCGGAAAGATCTCGTCGAACGCATCAGCTACAGGCTCACGGTGCCGGGAATCGGTAAGGAGATGGGTGCGAGCCTCAATGTGCTTACGGATATGTACCAGGGATTCTTTCTCGCGCCGCACACAGTCATCGAAAGTCTGAACGGTGCAGTGCTGACCAGCCGGCTGTTCCAGAAGGTGGGCCTGCAAACCGATCCGGCACCGGATGCGGACAGAACAGACCTGATACAGAGCGTATCCTTCAAGACGGAAGAGGAAATGATCACCTTCACCCAGATGATTCAGAAGGCCTCTCCGGTGAATTCTCAGTTCCTGCCGATACCGAGTGACATACCGGGATACGAAACCCCCGTCATCATGGCAGCGGGTACTTTCGTGCAGGGGGCATCACTCGAGCTCAGCGCAGACGGGCCAATCCGTGCGCCGTATACAGTGTTTGTCCAGGGCGGGCTTGTGTTTGAACATGTCGTCTATGCTCTGGAAGAGGCACTCAGAGAAATGAAAGAGAAAAACATGATCAGCTTTTAATTCTTGTTTTTCAGTATAAGTTAATATTCCCGATATTCACATTTAATAGAATACTGGATAAATTATGACTGAAAGGAATGATGCTTTTTGAGTCGCTATGTAGAAATAGGCTATCCGATCCATGAGGATATGCCCGTGCACCCCGCACTGCCGAAAGTAGGGCTTGTGCCGAGGGAACGCAAGGCGGACGGAGATGACTGGAACGGATCTGTGCTGAACATCTATCTGCATGCAGGCACGCACGTTGATGCGCCGTGGCACCATATGGACAATGGCAGGGGAATAGATGAAATTCCGATTGAAGATTTCATTTATGAAAAACCGCTCATGCTGGATGTACCACTCGGAAAAAATGGATTTGTTACGGTAGAGATGCTTATGGAAAACAGTGAGGTGGAGCAGGCGGATCTTCTGATTTTCAATACCGGACACTGGAAGTACAGGGATTCGGACATTGAAAGATATTCCAGCGATTTTCCGGCAGTGTCACCGGAAGCGGCGGAATATATGCGTACACAGCTGCCGGAACTGAAGGCGGTCGCAATCGACACCCTCAGCATAGAAAACCTGAATGAAGCCGGTGACAATGGTTATTTTGTACACCATGCGTTTTTGGACCATGAAAAATATGATGAACCGACCATGCTGATATATGAAGATGTAAATCCTGAACCGCTCATCGGGAAAAACCTGAAATCGGCCTTTGCAGCGCCGCTCAGAATAGTGGGGCATGATGCATCGATAGTGAATGTAATTGTAGAAACAGAAGAATAGACAATCGCGGGAAACTGGATTTACTATCTTGTTTTCCGCGTTTTTTTGCTGTATGATCTTTTCAATCAGGAAATGATCTGATATGAAAGGACCGGCGGTTTCACCGCCGGTCCCTTTCATATTCATATGCACCGAGCAGTACTACGCATATGTCCAAAGCAGGCGTATCCAGGTTCCCTTTACGATCATGCAGATACTTCTGGATGAATTCAAATTCCGTCGGATTGCCGGCAGTGATATCATAGTACATGCTTGTGCCCATTTCCCTGTTATAACCTTTATATATATTCAACGCTTTTTCTTTGAAACCGGCTTCTATGATCTTCCTGTCACTGTTGATGATCTCTATCCCTTCGTCGAGCAGCCTTTTTGTCAGCTCTGTAACATTCTCCTTATCGAAAATTTTGGCTGTATTCTGTGACAGTCCGGTCAGTGTATTGATGCCCAGATTGATCAGCAGCTTTTCGTATCTTAACTTCTCAAAGCTGCCGGCCTTTATTATCTCAAGGTCCGTAATTTTCAAGTCTTCGATAAGGGAGTCCAGATATTCATAACGCTGATTGTCTATGATCAGCCGGGAATCCTGGAAATGTTCAATCATGTCCCCGTGCTTCTGACCGCTGATATAGACGGCCGCAGGGATGCCATTTTTGAACCAGCTGTCATATCCCATGCCGTTCTGGCACAGGACGATCTCCGTCCGGCTGTGGCACAGTTCCGGCATTTTACGTGACAGGGTTTTCAACGCGGTGGCCTTGGCGGCAATGAAGATCACGTCGAATTGAGACCCGGAGTGTGCATTGATATTTTCTATATCATATGGATAGTGGGTGGATTCCCCGTTTCCAAGTACAGTGAACCCGCTTTTTTCTGTCCTGCCGAACAATGTCACTTCATGTTCTGTTCGTTTAAGTTCACGGGCGATGATGCTGCCAACGGCGCCGATGCCGACTACTGCGATTTTCATTGATTTTTCTCCTTCTTAATAAGAGTGATGACTACATATCAGGATGTGTTAAAATAAGTATAATATACATAGAACGAAAGGAGTAGCCTGATGAAGACTACTAATGAACTGATACAGATGAAACGGGATGCGGAAAAAATAACGATGGTAACAGCCTACGACTATCCAAGTGCAAAACAGAGCGAAGCTGCCGGTTTGGATACGATACTGGTCGGGGATTCACTTGGCATGACAGTTCTCGGATATGACAGCACTGTTCAGGTTACCATGGATGATATGATCCATCATGCGAAAGCGGTGCGCCGCGGGGCACCGGATACATACACGGTGGTCGACATGCCATTTGGTTCCTATCACACAAACGATGACGGAGGGCTCGGAAATGTCCTGTCAATGTACCAGTCCTCAGGAGCAAATGCAGTCAAACTGGAAGGGATCGGATGTCTGGAAATAATCAGACGGGCTGTTCTGGCTGGAGTGCCGGTTGTGGCGCATCTTGGCCTGACACCGCAGTCCGTCGGTGTAACGGGATTCAAGATGCAGGCAGGCTCACTAGAAGAGGCTGAGAAGCTGCTTGCAGATGCCAAAAAAGTGCAGGAAGCAGGTGCATGTATGCTGGTGCTTGAAGCCATACCTGCAGATCTTGCAGAAAAAGTTACCGAGGCTTTGTCGATTCCGACGATCGGAATCGGTGCCGGAGCAGGGACAGACGGTCAGGTGCTTGTCTATCATGACGTGCTTCAATACGGCAGTGACAGACTGCCGAAATTCGTCAAGTCATATGGTGATTTCAACAGTGCCGGTACCGAAGGTCTTGCGCAATACGTAAAAGAAGTGAAATCCGGTGCTTTCCCGGATGCAGCGACAACTTATAAAAAGAGGGTATTTGAAAAATGATGAAAACTGCAGACACTATAAAAGAAACCCGTGAAATCCTGAAACCTTACAGAAAAGGGAAAATTGCTCTCGTCCCTACGATGGGATATCTTCATGAAGGGCATATGGCGCTGGTGGCAAAAGCCAGGGAGCAAGCCGATTTCGTTGCGCTCAGCCTGTTTGTCAATCCGCTTCAGTTCGGTCCGGATGAAGATCTGGAGACATATCCAAGAGATCTTGAAAGGGATCTCAAAATCTGCGAGGAAAACGGTGTGGACTTCGTCTTCCATCCATCGGAGGAGGAAATGTATCCAAAGACGCCGGAGCTGCAGATCAGTCTTGCGAGCATGTCTTCTATACTGGACGGCGTCAAGCGTCCGGGGCACTTTGAAGGGGTGGTTACGGTCGTAAACAAACTCTTCAATATCATCAAACCCGACTTTGCCATATTCGGGGAAAAGGACCGGCAGCAGCTGATGATCATACAGCGGATGGCGGAGGACTTTAACCATGATCTCGAAATCATCGGTGTGCCGACTGCACGCGAATCGGACGGGCTGGCCAAGAGCAGCAGGAACGTGAATCTTACAGACGTGGAGAGGGAGGAAGCACCGGCAATCCACCAGGCACTTGAAATCGGACGCAATCTGGTGCAGGAAGGCGAGACCGACATAGAAAGCGTCAAGGAACGCATCGAGATGCATGTCATGGATCACACATCAGGGGTGATAGATGACCTGCAGATCTTCACCCATCCCGATTTAAATATTATCCAGACAGTATCAACTGATGTTATAATATTCATTGCTGTGAAGTTCGAACGTGTACGATTAATAGATAATATGCTGGTGATTATAAATGATTAGGACAATGATGAACGGCAAGATCCACCGTGCGGTTGTAACTGAGGCAAATCTCAATTATGTCGGAAGCATCACGATAGATCCGGTCCTCATGGAAGCGGCGGACATACTGCCTGATGAAAAGGTGCAGATTGTGAACAACAATAATGGCGAACGCCTGGAGACATATGTAATCGAAGGGGAACGCCATTCAGGGGAAATCTGCCTGAACGGGGCAGCTGCAAGAAAAGTGCAGGTGGGCGATGTAGTCATCATCATCAGCTACGTCCAGCTGGAAAAATCGGAGCTTACAGATCACCAGCCGAACGTCGTGATCGTCGATGAGGAAAATAAAATAATGGCTTCGAACTATAAAGAAAAGAGAAAAACAGAATACGCGGCGCGTTAAGTAATTAGACATTGTCTTAATTACTTTTTTTGTAATTGGAGGTGTACTATGCTCAGAAAGACGTTTTTAATTGTCCTCTTATACTTCGTTGCTGTGCTGCTGGCTCCTGTGATCCAGTCGTACGATTTCGAGGAGGGGATGAGTGTCCAGTATGCCAAAAGCTGGCTTCAAGACTATGTCTATCCTGAATATGACAGGAGTGTCATCCATCAGGTGGACAGTGCGGAGACACAGGATGTCGAGTTGAATATCGGAGAGGAATATCAAAGCGGGGACAGCGAAGTGCTGGACTCTGAATATAGCGGTGATTTTATCATCGAGGATGAACCCGGCCTGTTCAGACTGGTTCTTGTCCAGGATGGGAAGGTTGCCGGTGGATATACGAACAGTGATGATGTATCCATAAGCAACATCAATATTGCAAACCTCGATCGTGAAAAGGTCAGGGAAACATACGGGGAGCCTGAGGAATATATACAAAAGGGCTGGAAACGCCTCAGGGTGAACGAAGAAGGTTTCGAAGTGTTCGATCTGCAGGAGGTCTATGTCTATTTCTTCTATGATCTGCATCAGGAGGAGAAGGTGAACGGTATGCTGCTGCTCGATAAAGACCAGATTGCCTCGGTTGAAACCCTTTATAACAATCCGCCGGCAGAGGACAATTCACGCCTGAACCATCTTATTGTGAACGCATCCCGGATCGAATACGGGCTGGAGCCGCTTGAGATTGATGGAAGAGCATCCAGCGCCGCTCTCGGGCACAGCACTGATATGGCTCAAAATGACTATTTCGAGCACGAATCACCGCATGGCGCCACTTTGAAAGACCGCATCGAGGAAAGTGGTGCAAGCTACCGCAAAGCAGGAGAGAACATAGCCATGGGCCACACCTCTGCAATCTTTGCCCATCACAGTCTGCTCAATTCTCCGGATCACCGGGTGAATGTACTGAGTCCTGATTTTACCCATCTGGGCACGGGCACTGCATACGGCAGAGAGGATGTTCCGTATTACACAGAAAACTATATACAAAAATAGATGTTTGTCCTATTAAGGGGTAAAACTATACTTTTTATCCGGTTTATAAATGGGTTTAAGGGGGAATTTATATATTGGATCAGAAGTTTCCCGCTATCTGAAATCCATCCAAATTGAACGATTGAATGAGGGGATGCAATTGATGGGTAAGACGCAGGATAAGGATATAAACGAAGACAAAGACATACTTGAACAAGTAAGGATAATACTCGGAAAATAATAGAATGTACCGGTTACACAAGGGATGGATTACCGGATAGTCAATATAAGAAGGGCATATGCTTAAGCATATGCCCTTTAATTATGTGACACTCAGAATTCCCGGAACAGACCGACCACTTTGCCAAGTACTGTGACTGCATCCAGATATATTGGATCCATAGTCTGGTTTTCCGGCTGTAATCTGTAATAGCCGTTTTCTTTATAAAATCTTTTCACTGTCGCTTCATCATCTTCTGTCATGGCTACAATGATATCACCGTTATGGGCGATGTTCTGTTTTCTGACAATCACTCTGTCACCATCATGGATACCCGCTTCGATCATGCTGTCACCGGCTACGTTCAGCAGGAAAATCTCGCTGTTGTGGTTTGCAGTGAAATGCTCTGGAAGCGGGAAGTACTCATCTACATTTTCGACAGCTGTAATCGGCAGACCGGCCGTAACCTTGCCGAGTACAGGCACCTGGATGACGGAAGCATACTGGCTGTTCTCCTCCATGACGATTTCTATCGCACGGGGTTTGGTCGGATCGCGTTTGATATATCCCTTATCCTGCAGTTTGGCAAGATGTCCGTGTACAGTCGAACTTGACTGCAGGCCGACAGCATTGCCGATTTCCCGAACACTTGGCGGATATCCTTTATCCTGAACGGTCCTCTTGATGTACTGATAGATTTGCTTTTGCCTGTCCGTTAACTCCTTCATATTATACCTCCAGATTTTATTAACCTAATTCTACCATACGAACAATGCTGTTACAAACATTTGTTCGTAATGGCGTTGACCCGGAACATCCGTTCTGTTATCATTATTATACAAACATACGTTCCGGGAGGGAATTTACATGACACTGAAAGAATTTCAGATGCTTTCCACTGTATTCATATTCGTATTGGTTGCCGGTCTTATTTTCATGCTGCAGTCCCATGACGCAACGAACGCACATTCCGATGTTGCTTATATAGATGAATTCCAGGTCGTTACTTTTGAAGATGAAAAGAACAGTAAGGATGAAACGGATGTTCCGGATGAAGCATACGCAGAAAGCACGAGGATGGATCAGCTGGTCGAATTGATAGGGTTTATAAAATGATGGAGAAAGTATGAGGATGGTCTCATACTTTTTTTTATGGTAAATTATAATAGAATGGACGGGAGGGTTCATCATGTTGGAAAACCATAGGCTTGAGCGTCTCAATGCACTTGCGGCCAAGAAGAAATCCGGGGCTATATCCCAAAGTGAGCTGCAGGAGCTTAAAGGGTTGAGGGAGGCATATTTGAAAAACTTCAGATCTTCATTCAGGAAACAGGTGGAGAATACCAAAGTCATCGATCCTGAAGGAAAAGATGTCACTCCCAAAAAACTGAAACGCATACAGCAGGATAAGAATAATAAAAACTAAAGGAGCAAGTAATATGACTTTTGATAAAACAGATCAGCTGGCTATAAACACAATCAGGACACTTTCCATCGATGCAGTAGAAAAAGCGAATTCCGGTCACCCGGGTCTGCCCATGGGCGCGGCGCCAATGGCATATACTCTCTGGAGCCGACACCTGAATTTCAATCCGAATTCAGTAAAATGGTTCGACAGGGACCGTTTTGTACTGAGTGCCGGCCATGGTTCCATGCTTGTGTACAGTCTTCTGCACCTTTCCGGGGCACTTGAAATGGAAGAATTGAAGGAATTCAGGCAGTATGAATCCAAAACCCCGGGACATCCGGAATTCAAGCATACCGACGGTGTTGAAATCACCACCGGCCCGCTGGGGCAAGGGCTTGCAATGAGCGTCGGCATGGCAATGGCTGAAAAGCATCTTGCCGCGCGCTACAACCGCGACGGATATGACGTTGTCGACCACTACACATATGTCATTGCCAGTGACGGGGATCTGATGGAAGGAATATCCCATGAAGCCTCCTCACTTGCAGGACATGTTGGCCTGGATAAGCTGATTGTACTGTATGATTCCAATGATATTTCACTTGACGGCGATCTCGACATGAGTTTTTCCGAAGACGTGAAAAAACGCTTCGAAGGGTATAACTGGCACTATATCAGAGTCGAAGACGGCAATGATGTTGAAGAGATCGACAAAGCGATCACTGAAGCTAAATCTTCCGACAAGCCTGTTTTGATTGAAGTGAAGACAATCATCGGCTACGGTTCACCAAACAAGCAGGGCAAGAGTGCATCACATGGTGCGCCGCTTGGTGCGGATGAAAGAAATGCGGCATTTGAACACTACGGTTTCGATCCCGGGAAAACTTTCGAAGTGGATAAGTCCGTCTACGACCGCTTCAGTGAGACCCTGAAAATGCGGAGTAACGCCAAAGAAGCGGAATGGATCAAAGTGATGGAGAATTATGCCACGTCCCATCCGGAACTCCATAAAGAGTTTGAAGATGCAATCAACGGTATTCTCGCTGCAGGGTACGACAGTGATCTTCCATACTATGAAGCCGGTGAAAAGAAAGCGACCCGTGCCACTTCAAGCGAAATGATCCAGGTATTGTCCGAAACGGTACCGACACTGTTCGGCGGGGCAGCAGACCTTGCCAGCAGTAACAAAACCAATGTCAAGGAAGAAGCGGACTTTTCCAAAGATACTCCGGAAGGCAGAAACGTATGGTTTGGTGTACGTGAATTCGGCATGGCAGCCGCATTGAACGGCATGGCTGCCCACGGCGGTGTCCGTCCATACGGAGGTACATTCTTTGTATTCAGCGATTACCTGAAGCCGGCGCTCCGTCTGAGTGCATTGATGAAGCTTCCTGTGACCTATGTATTTACTCATGACTCCATCGCTGTTGGCGAAGACGGTCCGACACATGAGCCTGTGGAACAGCTTGCAGGGCTCCGGGCAATTCCGAACCTGAATACGATCCGTCCGGCAGATGGCAATGAAACACGTGCGGCATGGAAAGTGGCAATGGAGGCAGAAGATGCACCGACAGCGCTTGTCCTGACACGCCAGGATGTCGAAGTGATCGATGTGCCTTACTTCGAAGTTGAAGAAGGTGTCAAAAAAGGCGGATATATCGCATATGATGAAGGCGATGAAGCAATCCTGTTTGCATCAGGAAGTGAAGTGCCGCTTGCAGTCAATGCAGCGAAACAGCTTAAGACACAGGGTGTGAATGTCAAAGTCGCATCCATTCCGAACATGCAGCAGTTCCTGAATCAGGACGCGGAATATATTGACAGCGTGCTCAATCCGCATATTGAAAACAGGACCGCAATCGAGATGGCGGCAAGCCATGGATGGCATCGTTTCGTCGGCATGAACGGCAAGCTGCACACCATCGACACTTACGGTGCAAGTGCTCCCGGCGGTCTTGTGATTGAGAAATACGGCTTTACCGTCGAAAGGGTTCTTCAGACTGTACTCGACAAATAACTTGTTGAAAAACACCTGTTTTTAATGTAAACTTTATAATGGTCTACGAAGAAAGAGGTGAGCAGTTTGGCTACTTGGATTTGGATAATTATTGTTACAGTTGCACTCATCGGTGGCGTTGCATTGGGATTCTTTCTCGCAAGAAAGTATATGATGGACTATCTTGAAAAGAATCCGCCTATTAATGAAGACATGCTCAGAATGATGATGATGCAGATGGGGCAGAAACCTTCCCAGAAGAAAATCAATCAGATGATGACAATGATGAATAAGCAAACGGATTCTAAAGAAGCGAAAAAGCGCGTCAAAGATGCGAAGAAATAGAAAATAAACCTCTCTGCACCTCATGTGCCGGGAGGTTTATTTTTGCCCACATTGAATAAATATTTACTTTTTAAACACTTTATCCATATCGAGATGAAGTGTTTTTTCATTAAAAATGTTTATTTTAGAAATAAAATTATCAATCTTATAAACATTGCCATTTTTCAAAATATTCATTGATTAGGCATAATCATTCATATATAATTGAATTATACATTTGGGAGGAGGAAAATTGATGAACAGGAAATTTTTTGTATTTTTCTTTGTTCTTGTACTGACATTGGCACTCGCGGCCTGTACTGATGATTCAGATGTGGACGGCAGCGGCGATGAAAGTACGGGGGGAGAAGAGGGGACTGATGAGAATGCTGAAGGAGGCGGGGGCAGTGGTGATCTGAATATTGCCATCATGGACGATGTAGTTACACTTGACCCGCATGGCAGTAATGATTCAGCTTCTGCCCAGGTCAGAAGAAATATTTATGAAACGCTGGTGTTCCAGGAAACTGATATGGAACTCGCACCGGGACTTGCAGAGGAATGGGAAGCAACAGAGGACGATGTCTGGAATTTGAAACTCCGTGAAGGTACGACTTTCCATAATGGCTCAGAATTCACAGCAGAGGATGTCAAAGCGACACTCGATCGTGTGCGTGACGCTGCAGTTGCATCAGAAGTTGCATTCCTGTTTGAAATGATCGAAGAAGTGGAAGTGGTGGGAGACTATGAAGTCAATCTACATACAGAATTCCCATTTGCTCCGCTTCCGAGCCACCTTGCCCATAATACGGCGGGCATCATGAGCAAGGATCTGATCGACCAGGATTATCAGACGGCACTCGATGAAGCGGGCGTGGACATGACTGCGGATGAATACTACGAGCTGCGTGATGAAGGCGGATCAGAATATGAAGATGTTGCAGAACAGATTTCAGAGCATACGAGCGGTGTTATCGGTTCACAGGCAGACGGCACGAACCATCTGATGCTGGAGTCGAGATCTTCAGGAGAGGAGACGGTCCTTGAGAAATTCGACGATTTCCAGGGAGGGGAACGTAATTTTGAAACAGTCACTTTCCGTGTCATACCTGAAAATGGGGCCCGTATGGCTGAACTTGAAACAGGCGGTATCCAGGTTGCCGGAGACGTCGACTCAAGCAGTGCTGTACGTGTAGCTGAAGGGGCTGATACAGAACTCGTTGAACAGGAATCCGTAAGGATGTCCTATCTTGGCTTCAACACTGAGAAAGAACCGTTTGACGATGTCAAAGTACGCCAGGCGATCTCTTACGCCATCGACCGCGATGAAATCATCTCCGGTGTATACGATGATATGGGAATCGCAGCAACCGGGCCGCTTGCTCCGGATGTATGGGGGTATGATGAAAACCTCGAAGGTATAGATTACGATATGGAACGTGCCAAAGAGCTGCTGGCGGAAACGGATGTGGCTGACGGTTTCAGCACAACAATCTGGGTGGATGAAGATCCTCAGATCATCGACACGGCAGTCTATATCCAGGAGAAACTGGCAGAGCTGAACATCGATGTCAATGTAGAACAGTTCGAATGGGGCGCGTACCTTGACCGTACTGCACAGGGCGATCACGACATGTTCATCCTCGGCTGGACTACAGTAACTGCTGATGCCGATTACGGTCTGTATGCATTGTTCCATTCAAACAGTCATGGCGCAACAGGGAACCGTTCTTTCTATACGAACGAGGAAGTCGACAGCCTACTTGACGAAGGACGTACAGAACCTGAGGAAGATGCAAGGTTTGAAGCATACAGCAATGCCCAGCAGATCCTGATAGAGGAAGCGCCGGCGGCATACCTGTTCCATACCAATTTTGCACTGGGGGTCAATTCATCCCAGGTGAGTGGTGTAGACCTTGACCCGGTGGGTAACATCAGAATTGAAAATGTGTCATTCAATGAGTAGGCAGTACAAAATCCAAAGACGAATCCTGTCTTTGGATTTTTTTGTGCATAACAGACGTATCACCTATGCCGTACTCCGTTATCTTCATTTTGGACTGGACAATATTTATTCATAATCTGGTACAGCTCCGGTATACACACTGATTTGGAAGCAAGTATAAAGTGGTGAAACCAAAAGCAAAAGACAAACCCTGTGAATCAGGGTTTGTCTTTTTCATGCCTTCGTTTTATATTCGGTTATGTGATCCTGGAGCGTATCATCCTGTCCGAACAGGAAGTGCTTATGCATGTCCGGTGAGTATTTGGAATTGATGGTTTCAATGCCGACCGCTTCTGCGACTGCGCGCACCATTGCCGGCGATGCGCCGCAGCAGAGCCCGATGTAGTTGATTCCGATACTGTGTGCCTCTTTTGCCCATTCTGCCAGCTCATATCTGTTGTGATAGAGCGGATCGAGTGCTGTCGGGAAGGTCGTTTCTGTCGGCAGGTGACAGCTGCATCCGCCGTCGGGGAGGTTGAAGAATGTCGGGTTTTCTTCAGTCGTCCTGTATGGTAATGGAAGTGCACCGACGTACCCGTCTGTATTGTTGCGGATTTTCTCCAAATACGGCTGCATCGTATCCGGCCCCCTGAAGCAGTTCATGCCGACGACGAGCGCACCTTTTTCCTCCAATATCCTGCATGATTCCTCAACTGTGTACCCGTCGCGCAGTATATTTTCGCCCATGAGTCCGAGTGTAATCACTGCGGGAAGTCCGGCCTTTTTAATCTCCTCCAATGCAATCAATGCCTCTTCATGATAATAGAATGTCTCACCATTGATATAGTCGACGCCTTCATCCACGCACCATGATATCATTTCGCTGAAGATCGCCCTGACTTTTTCTTTCGAATCAGCATCTTCCGGGTTGAATATATTAGTGTTGGAAATGTTTCCGGCTACAAGTGCTTGTTCCTCAGGATGTTCAGCGGCCACTTCTTTTGCCAGCCGGATGGCATTTCTGTTAAGCGGTTCGAGCAATTCCTCTTTGCCGATGATACGCATCTTTTCCCGGTGTGCATTGTAGGTGAATGCAAGTACGACATCCGACCCTGCTTTCATATAGTCTCTGTACACCTGTTTCAGTGCCTCCGGGTTTTCAAGTGCCACTTCCGGCACGAATGAACCTGCCTGCAGATATCCCCGTCTTTCCAACTCGAATAAATACCCTTCGCCGACGATGACAGTTCCTTGTTCCAAACGTTCCTTCAAACTTCTTTTGCTCATTTTCCTGCCTCCTGTAAATGTTTTGATTGCCAGAAGAAGCGGAGATGAAAAAAGCCCTCCGCTTTGTGGTAAAGAAGAGGGCGATATATTGAAATCTTCCCTTATCTTCTAGCATCTTGCTACTGGAATTGGCACAGTGCAGTAATTGCCTGTTGCCGAGGCTTCGAAGGGCCAGTCCCTCCACCTCTCTGGATAAGAAAGTGAATCATTTATTTAATTGTTATTGATTACTATAAACAGTGTTGCTGAGGAAGTCAATATAAAAAAGAAAAATAATTTATTATTTGAATTTTCTCTACTGTAACTTCATCCCTTTTGAAAGAACTTTCCTATTACCTCATTTTGAAGAATGCAATCAGGCCGATGGATGCGGTGGTAAAAAGAATCACGCCCATTGGTATTGCGGAAGCTTCATTGACGCCTGCCAGAGGGGAGAATATAGCACCAAGCAGCAGGGGGAGCATGCCCAGTACGGCACTTGCACTCCCTGCACGATGACCCTGTTCTGACATGCCCAGTGTGAATGTACTTGTGACCGTCATGCCCATCGTGGTCATATAGATGAAGATTAAAGTGACGATGGCGGCCAATGGTCCTTCGATGACAGTCATGATGAGCAATATGAAAGTTGCGGTAACGGCAATAATCAGGGCGGTTTTCAGCAGATGTTTTTCATGGATGACACCCCCCAGACGTCCGATGATGAAACTGCCGATGATGATAGCAATTCCGTTGATGCCAAAAAGTATACTGAAAGTCTGTGGTGAAACGCCGTAAATCTCCTGATAGATGAACGGTGTGCCGGAGACATATGCAAAGCTGCCGCCATGGACGAATCCGACGATAACCGCATAAACTGTGAATGAGCGGTCATTAATGAGGGAGATCATTGTACGGATGCTGGCTGCGCCTGTGCTTTTTATCCGTTTTTCAGGCGGAAGTGTTTCTTTGAGATTCAGTGCAACGATGACCACAATCACAATTCCCAAAATGGCAAGGAATAAAAATATGGTCTGCCAGTTTGCGAAGGGAAGGAGCAGTATTGCCCCTCCTGACATCGGAGCAGCCATGGGGGCCACAGCATTGATGACCATCAGCAGGGAGAAGAACTTTGTCAGTTCACGGCCGCTGAAAATATCACGCACTACTGCCCTTGACAGGACAACGCCTGCGGAAGCTGTGAAGCCCTGTAAAAACCTCGCTGCAATCAGTACATAAATATTCGGGGCGAACATACATAAAAGTGATGCCACGACGAACAGGGAAGTGGATAAGATCAAAGGTTTCCTTCTTCCTTCCGCATCACTGAGGGGGCCTATGAAGACCTGTCCGAAGGCAAGCCCGAGCAGACATGCGGTCAGTGTGACCTGCACAAGTGCCGGGCTGGTGTCGAGATCAGCAGTGATGCCCGGAAAACTTGGCAGATACATATCGATATTCAATGGTCCCATGATGGCAAGCATACCGAGCAGCAGAGCGAGTCCGAGCCGTTTTTTTCCAGTGGGGTTATGTATTACGAATTCATCATTAGTCTGGTAGATATAACCACCTCCAAATCAAGTCTAATCCAGGAAGCCATCCGGCACAATGGTAAAAGCCATCATCATAACTGAATATGGATCTGAATGACCCTTTTATATTATTTCATTTTCCGTAATATATGGTAGAATTTAAGCTGAACGAGGCATGGGGGGCGAAGGGGATGCAGGTTTTTAGAAAGCTTGGGTGGTTTTTCAAGAGGGAATGGAAAAGTTATGTCATGGGCATCATCATGCTTATACTCGTCGCTCTGATGGAACTGGTGCCGCCACAGGTGATCGGGTTTGTAATCGACCATATTACAGAGGATACTCTGACGGGCAGCATCCTGTTCCAGTATATTGCACTTCTGATCGGTGTAGCCATTGTTACATATGTAGTAAGATACTTCTGGCGCATCATGATTTTCGGGGCCAGCTACCGGCTCGGCAAAATTTTGAGGGATGGATTATACAGAAAATATTCTGAGATGAGTCCGGCGTTCTATCAGAAGCGGCGGACGGGCGACCTGATGGCACACGCCACCAATGATATCCAGGCAGTCCAGGCAACAGCCGGTGCAGGCATTCTGACGATTGCGGATTCAATGATTACAGGCGGAGCCGTACTGGTTACGATGGCAGTCACAATCAGCCCCAAACTGACTCTGATTGCGATGATTCCGCTGCCGCTGATGGTGGTTCTCACCAGTTATTACGGGACATTACTCAATCGAGGATTCAAGAAGGCGCAGGCGGCATTCAGCCGTTTGAATGACAAGACACAGGAAAGTGTCGCAGGCATCAAAGTGACGAAAACTTTCGGTTATGAGGAGAGCGACCGTGAAGGTTTCCGCAGCCTGAGTGACGAAGTTGTCGAGAAGAATCTGAAAGTGTCGAAAGTGGATGCACTGTTCGATCCGACGATCATGTCGGTAATTGGGATGAGTTACTTCCTGTCCGTCCTGTTTGGTGCCCGGATGGTTATAGATGAAACAATTTCCATCGGGCAGCTGGTGACATTCACAACATATCTCGGCATGATGGTCTGGCCGCTTCTGGCACTGGGCTGGTTCTTCAACCTTGTGCAGCGGGGAAAGGCGTCATACGACCGGATTGAGGAAGTCATGATGACAAGGAATGATATCGGTTCGGATTACAGGATAGAAGATGCTCCAGATGGTGATATAACATTCGATATCGGTGCCTTCAACTTCCCGGATGACGAAACGGCGGGATTGAGGGATATCAATTTCACTATTGAAAAAGGTATGACGCTCGGCATCGTAGGACGTACCGGTTCCGGCAAAAGCGCCCTCATCAGGCTCCTTCTCCGTGAGTTCGATACAGTGAATCCGGATGATATCATGTACGGCGGACATGCCATCCGGGACTATGATGTGAAAAATTTGAGGAGCCGGTTCGGCTATGTGCCGCAGGACCATTTCCTGTTTTCAGCAACCGTCAGGGGCAACATCGCGTTCAGCAATCCCGGATTGGATCACGGAACCATCAGCGGGGCGGCACGGCTCAGTCATATACATGATGACATAGAATCATTCCCCAAAGGGTATGACACTGTGGTCGGGGAGCGCGGCGTGTCATTGTCCGGCGGCCAGAAACAGCGGATTTCCATCGCCAGGGCGCTGGTCCTTGATCCCGAAGTGCTGATACTGGATGATTCGCTGTCCGCAGTGGATGCAGAGACCGAGGAAAGGATCCTCGCAAATATGCAGACGGCCAGAGCCGGTAAGACGAATATCATTACAGCCCATCGTATGAGTGCCGTCAGCCATTCAGACCTGATCATTGTCATGGACAGAGGTACGGTAATCGAGCGCGGAACACACCGGGAACTGATGGGAGTACAGGGGTGGTACCATGATACCTACAACGCACAGGCGCTGCGCGAAGAACTGGAGAGTTCTCTCGATGAACTTGTTGAAAGGGGGGATGATTAATGGAGGAGGATACGTTCAACCTCACTTTCAATGATCAGAAAAGGGTGCTCATCCGCCTGATGAAGTATACATTGCCGTTCAGGAAGATTCTTCTGGCAGGATTCCTGATGCTCATCACTTCGACGGTGGCGGGTGTCGCGACCCCTTATATCGTGATGATTTTCATCGATGAATATCTGACGCCGGGAGTCTTTCCGGAATCCGATATCACCTGGCTCATCATCATTTTCTTCGTAGTGCAGGCAGTCGGAGCCGTCACGACATACATGCAGATCTATCTTTTCCAGTATCTTGCGTTCAGGGTCATCCAGCAGCTGAGGATCGATGCGTTCAGGAAGATCGGCCGGCTCGGCATGCATTATTTTGACAAGGTGCCGGGGGGCAGTGTGGTTTCAAGGCTCACCAATGATACAGAGGCGATTGTCGAGATGTTCATCGGTGTACTGGCGACGTTCCTCATGGCATTCTTCATGGTGATCTCCAGTTTCATCATGATGTTTGTGCTGGATTTCAAACTGGCATTGTTTGCGCTCATGTTCATGCCGGCCATCGTATTGATACTTGCAGTCTACCGCAGGTATTCCGCCAATTTCTTCTCGCATGCGAGACAGCTTCTCAGTGACCTGAATGCAAAACTTGCAGAAGGTATTGAGGGCATGAAGATCATCCAGGTCTTCAACCAGGAGAAGCGGCTCAGGAATGAATTTGAGCAGATCAACGAAATGCACTACCAATACAATATGAAAAACGTAAAGCTCGACGGACTGCTTCTGCGGCCCGCAATCAGCATGATCAGTGTTCTGGCGATTGCGCTGATCCTGTCGTATTTCGGACTCCTGAGCTTCGGAGGCACCGTCACTGCAGGTGTGGTCTTTGCATTTCTCCAGTACATGGAACGCTTTTTCGAACCGATCAACCAAGTCAGCCAGAATCTGAATATTTTCCAGCAGGCACTGGTATCAGCAAGCAGGGTGTTCGCCCTGATCGATGACGGTCGCGTGGAGCCTGCACAGAATGAAAATAAAAACTGTGCCATCACAGACGGCAGGATCGAGTTCAGGAATGTCACTTTCAGCTATGACGGCAAAATGGATGTCCTGAAAGACATTTCATTCACAGCAGAGCCCGGGCAGACGGTGGCGCTGGTCGGCCATACCGGCTCAGGAAAAAGTTCGATCATCAACCTGTTCATGCGGTTCTATGAATTTGAAAAAGGGGAAATACTGATTGACGGACAGTCGATCAGAAAACTGCCGAAAAAGGAGATGAAGGAGAAGATTGGACTTGTGCTCCAGGATCCCTTCATTTTCTACGGTACGGTGGAATCGAACATACGGCTGTACCATCCGGATATGTCCTTCGTACAGGTGGAGGAGGCGGCGCGGTTTGTAAGGGCGGATAAGTTCATAAAGAAGCTGTCTGGTGACTACAGCCACAGAGTGATAGAAAAGGGCAGTGCGTTCTCAAGTGGCGAACGCCAGCTCATCGCCTTCGCAAGGACCATGGCGATGGATCCCAAAATCCTGATTCTGGATGAGGCGACCGCAAACATCGACTCTGAAACTGAGGAGGAGATTCAGAAGTCCCTTGAAAAAATGCGGGAAGGCCGGACGACTATCGCGATTGCACACAGACTCTCGACCATACAGGATGCCGACCAGATCATCGTCCTGAACCGCGGCGGAATTGCCGAAAGGGGCACGCACGATGAACTCATCAGGGCCGGCGGCATCTATCACAAGATGTATCAGCTGCAGAACGGACAGGGATAAATGTCATAGAAAGTTCTAAAAACAAATGGATAAACTGTATAACCCCCCCATTGCATCTGATAGAATATCTATGAATGGAGGTAGTATCATGGGCAATGAAGTAACATTCCTCCTTGCATTCGGAGCAGGTGTCCTGAGTTTTATCTCGCCCTGTGTACTTCCGGTGTTTCCAGCGTTCGTCTCTTACATAACAGGGATGAGCTTCAATGAAGTGGAAAATAAAAAATTCAATGCAAGAGCGATATTCCATACACTTTTCTTCCTTGTCGGATTCAGTCTGGTCTATATAGCACTCGGTTTTGGAACAGCGTTCCTGGGCGGCGTTCTGATTGAACATTCGAATCTGATCCGGCAGCTGGGATCCATACTGATCATAATATTCGGTCTGATCATCACTGGAGTGCTTAATTTTGATTTCCTGATGAAAGACAGAAAAGTACAATTCAAAAACAGACCCTCGGGATTTGTAGGGTCGATCTTCATCGGCATGGCCTTTGCCGCAGGCTGGTCGCCGTGCAACGGGCCAATCATCGGTGCGATATTTGCAATGAGCGCCACCGAACCGAATAATGCCCTGGTTCTTATGATCGTCTACTGTCTCGGCTTTGCAGTGCCTTTCTTCATTTTGAGTTTCTTCGTCTCCCGCACACGCTGGATGCTGAAATATTCCAACAGCATCATGAAAGCCGGCGGTGTCATAATGATTCTGATGGGAGTACTTCTGTACTTCGACGGACTGACACAGATCATCATCTGGCTGCAGCCGTTCTTCGGAGATTTCCAGGGGTTCTGATATGGAAAATATACTATTCATAGCAGCTTCCATAATGGCTGTTTTCATGGGCATTGGAGCAATCATAATCAGGCAGAAGGCGGCGAAGCGGCCGCTCACGATGAAGAAAATATTGATTCCGCCCGTCATGATGTCGACGGGTGCCCTGATGTATGTATTCCCATACTTCAGACTGACACCCGTGGAGATCGGGGAATCGGTCGCAGTAGGCGCCGTCTTCTCCATATTGCTGGTGCTGACTACCAGATATGAAGAGAAGGACAGCGCGCTCTATGTAAAACAATCCAGACTTTTCCCGCTTATACTTGTCACATTGCTTGCCCTGAGAATAATACTCAAATCGATCCTATCCATGAGCATCTCACCCGGAGAGATCGGCGGTATGTTCTTCCTGCTGGCATTTGTAATGATTGTCATCTGGCGGCTCAGTATGTATATCCACCTGAGGGCATTCAAAAAGCAGCAGATCAGTTCATTCTGATCTGCTGCTTATTTTTTCTGTCTGCTCAAATATAGAGAACTTCTGTTTTTCATCATCCGCATACTGGAACAGGTCTGCGTATGGCGTATAATCTATCTCCAGCTCATTGAGCTTTTTCTTCATGAATTTATGGTCCCGTTTCGGCGTGGCAATGATATATCCCTTCATTATATGGTCCAGGGTGATCTCCTTCGCCCTGTCGTCCAGTGCAATCTTTGATATCCTTCCGGCAATGCGCTCTTTGGCCACATCCCTGAACAGCTCGGGCACAGGGGAAACCAGTTCATTCAGCAGAGCTTTCGATTCTTCGTCCCATAAGGGAAGAGCACGCTGTATGTAATGGTCCTGCCAGTCGAGTTCACTGTAGCCATCCTCCCTGGGCAGCTTCTTTAAAAACTTCCTGAACATGAAATACCCGCCTATGGCCATAAGCCCCAGCATGATGAAGGTCCACAGGACGATCAGCCATATAAAAATGTCGTTCATATGCTCACCTCCTAGCCATTATAAGATTTAAAAGAATAATTGTCCATCTAACAATTTGTGTCGATATATGGTGTGAAAGGAGGTGGAGCACATGATCAAGAGCCTGAGTGCAAAGTTCTATTTCATTGAAGTCGATGATGAAGGTGAGGAAAGGCTGCGTTTCAGGTCCGTGAGGAACCTGGATACGAACGCAACGGATGAGAATATCAACACGCTTGCTGATATATATCAGAATTTGAGCAATGATTTCTATCCGACAGTAGAAAAAGAAGAAGTATACGTAATCAAGTAGATTCAAAATCAAAGGAGGAATAACGAATGGACAAGAAATTGGTTGTTGTATTCAACACAGACGCAGACCGCCGTTTTACACTCAACATCAGTAATCCGGCTGATGATCTGTCTGAAGAGACGCTCCTCGAGGAAGCGGGGCGTCTCATCGCCACCAATGCACTCGCGCCGATGCAGGGCAAGCCGGTATCAGTATACTCTGCCAAAATAGTCGAGCAGAATGTCACTGAAATCATCTGACCATGGAGTGGGTTACACTGGTCAGCGATGTTGGATTTCCGGCTGTGATCACCTTCTTTCTCCTGTACAGGATGGAAAACAAACTGGATGATCTCATAATATCCATCAGAGAGCTGCACTGAACCGAACCGTCCCCGAAATTTACCCGGGGACGGTTTTTCTAGTATAATCATCTAGTGAGGTGTTGATATGAAAATTTTACATACAGCCGACTGGCATATCGGCAGAAGGCTAAATGGAACCGATCTGCTTTCTGATCAGATGCATGTGCTTGATCAGCTGATCGAATATATAAAGAATGAAGAAATAGACCTCTGTGTAATAGCGGGGGACGTTTTCGACAGGAGCAATCCGTCACAGGCAGCGCTTGAACTTGTCAATGAATATCTATACAGGATAAACATCGGACTCGGAGTCCCTGTGCTCGCCATCAGCGGAAATCACGATTCACGATCGAGGCTCGGCTACGGCAGCCGCTGGTTTGAGAAGAGCAATTATCATATGCGCACATCCATCGGGGATATACTGGATCCGGTAATCATCGATGACCACCATTTCTATATGGTCCCCTACATGGATGTCCTGGAGGCAAAGCAATATTTCAAGGATGAATCGATTATTTCACATCATGATGTTTACCGTAAGGTTACAGGAGAAATCCGGAAGAGGATTGACCATGATGCCCGCAACATATTTGTCGGGCATATGTTCATTTCGGATGCAAAGTCGAGTGATTCGGAACGGCCGCTCTCAATCGGTCTGTCCGAGGAAGTGGGGACAGATCTCTTCACGGACTTCGAACTGGTCCTCCTGGGCCACCTCCATCATCCATTTGCGATAGAGCATGACTCCATCTTCTACAGTGGTTCCCTGCTTAAATACTCATTTTCAGAAACAAGACAGCCCAAAGGGTTCAGAGTGATAGATACAGGAGAGGAGAATGAGTGCCGATTTGTACCGGCGGAATCGAAGTGTGATCTGGTTCACTACAAAGGCAGCTATGACGAGGTCATCAATGAAAAGGTCGCATTCCGGGATAACAATGCATACTTCAAATTCGAACTTACGGGACTTGAAACAATCAAGGATCCGATGGCGAAGCTCAAGATGATCTACCCGAACACCCTGGAGCTCCGCCCGGTAATCGAAACCCGGGAAAGCAGCATGAGCAAAGTGGACGTGAACCAATCAACTGACAGAGAGATTTTCGATGCCTTCATCGCACAGGTGCACGGCACAGAACTCACAGCATATCAAGAGGATTTATTCAAACAATTATTCAAAGGTGATGCAGATGAAACCGATTAGACTGGATATGAAGTACTTCGGGCCGTTCGAAGATGAATCCATAGATTTCAGTTCCATAAAAGACAGAATGTTCCTGATCAGTGGCCGGACAGGTTCAGGAAAGACGATGATCTTCGACGCCATCACCTACGCACTATACGGTACATTATCAACATCTGACAGGTTGGAAGGATCCGTCCGCAGCCAGTTTGCAACGGACGGTGACATCAGCCGGGTGAAGCTGATATTTGAAATCCGCGGCAGGCAGTATACGGTGGAGCGGACGCTCAGTTATCAGAAAGAGGGCAGGAAAACACCGGTTCCTCCGAAAGCCGCCATATACGACGGAGACGGCGAAGTGCTTGAGGGCAGCATTAATGGTGTGAAAGAAAAAGTGATTGGCATCCTCGGGCTCGATGCCGATCAGTTCAGACAGATCCTCATTCTGCCGCAGGGGGAATTTAAGCGGCTGCTTGTATCCTCAAGTGAAAGCAAGCAGGAGATACTCCGGACTTTATTCAGAACGGAGCGGTTTGTCCATTTCGAACTGCGGCTCAATGAACTGAAGAAGGAAAAATTGAAGGATATCGAGCTTGTCGAAAGCCGTATTGAAGAACTTTTCAATACGCTGAGTGCATCCGGGGACCCGGAACTGCAAAAGCTGATCGATGCTGAATATCCGACGGCGGCAAAGCGCTTGGCAGCAATCGATGAAATCGGTAATGCACTCGGTGACAGACATAGAAGACAGGAGGAAGCACTCCGGAAACTGAAGGAAGAGGCAGCGTTGCTCAGGGAAACGATCGGCCGCCGGGAATGGCATAACGAGCAGGTTTTGAAACTGTGCCGTACGAAACAGGAACTGAAAGTCCATGAAGAAAAGGCCGCTGTGATAGAACGCCTTGAAAAGACCGTCAGACAGTACCGGAAAGTGAAGACGGTTGAATACGAACTCCGTTCAGAGCAAGATCTCACAAAACAGAACGAGGAACTGAAAACGCGTATCAACAATCTCGACAGCCGGTTGAAAGAGCTGGAAACGTCAGGGGAAACGCTCAGGCAGTCTCTGGATAAGATCGGCCGGTACAGGGAAGTCTATAATAACCTTGTGAAATGGCTCAACAGGACAGAACGATTCACGGAGGATCCGAGATTCAGAGATATGGACGGTATGCTACAGTCAAAAATGAAAGAACAGCAAATCCTGTCTTCTGATATAAAGGAGCAGGAAGCGAAACTTGCAGAAGTGAGTAAAGAGAATGACTCAACCCATTGGGATCACGAGGAGAGTGAAACCCTGAGAAATGAGAAATCAGCGTCCATTTCCGAGTCGCGGAAAATTCGTGATCATATTGAGCGGGAACAGAAAAACGCCGGATATGATGAGAAAAAAGAGGCGCTGGAAAAAGAAATTGCGGAACTCCATAAAAAAGTGGAGGAGAGCGAAAGTGCAATCTCCAAAAAACAGGAATCCACGGGCAGCGTGTACGGTCCTGAGGACAAAGCGCATATCGAGCATCTCGCAGGACATTTGACGAAAGGCGGGGAATGTCCGGTTTGCAGGCAGACGGTTTCCGTCCTGCCCGGAGTGCGGGACTATATGAGTGAGGAAGACGAAGCGGAATTCAAAGCGCTGGAGGCAGAGAAACAGGAATCGAACGACGCACTGGAAGCGGCGGAAAGGAATCTTGGAATCGTGGACGGCATACTGGGATCCATGGAACGGTTTGACACTAAAAGGCTTGAAAAAGACCTTGAAGCTGAGGAAAGGCGCCAGAATGAAATCCAGAAGAAGATCGATGACAATCATAAAAGATACGATAGGAAGAAACAGCTCGATGAAGAGGTGCGTAAACTTGAAAGCAGCATCAGCGAGGACAGGATCCGGTTAAATACTGTGGAAAATGCTGTTGAACAGCAAAAATCACTCAAAAAGGAATTCAGCGAACAGACAGAGTTTGAAACCTGTGAGGAATTCCGGAGGGAGTTCCGGGAAAGGCAGCAGAAAGTGAAACGTTACGAGAAGCAGCAGGAGGAAGCCGAGCAGGAGAAACAGCGTCACCGGGAAGAGAAGTCGCGGCTTGAGGAAAACAGGGCAGCGGCCCGCAGACAACTTTCAGAAATAACCGGGCAGCTGGAAAAAAACACCCATGTCATAGATGATTTCCTGCAAGATAGTGAATATGGTGACAGGGATACTCTGTTTTCCATCATCAAAAATACTGATGTCGATGAAGATGAGGAGACGATAAGGTCATACCATACACAAAAGGATATTCTGAAGAGCCGGATAAATGATCTTGAAGCAGTTCTTGAGTCGACAGAAGAGATTCCGGTGGAGGAAGACAGAGAAAAGCTTAAAGCTCTGGACGAGGAAATAGAGGCGGAGACGAATGACGAGGCCCGTCTGTATGCACAGATTCAGCATAATGGACAGATAAGGGAAAAGATCAATGATTTCTCAGAGAAACATGAAGCTGAACTGATTGAGGCCGATGAACTGGCCGAGCTGGTGAATGCTGTGTCCGGTAAAAATGGACAAAAAGTATCACTTGAACGCTTTGTATTGACTTACTACCTGGACCGTATACTTCATATTGCCAATATCAGGCTGCTTGAGATGACCAGCCACCGTTATGAGTTGAGGCGGAGTACAGGGAAAAGCAGCCGCAAGACAGGACTTGATATAGAAGTATTCGATTTCTACAATAATCGGGCAAGGCATATTTCATCACTTTCCGGAGGGGAGACATTCCAGGCTTCTCTCACACTCGCACTTGCCCTGAATGAAGCGCTGCAGCAGGAGTCCGGAGGCATCAGCCTTGACACCATGCTGATAGATGAAGGGTTCGGTACACTCGACCCGGAAACGCTGGACATGGCAATCAGTACACTGATAGAACTGCAGACTAGCGGCAAGATGGTGGGTATCATCTCCCACGTCGAAGAACTGAAAGAACGGATGGATAACATACTGGAAGTGAAAGCGGTGAACGAAAGGAGCACTGCGAAATTCAAATAGGACGGGACAGCATTCGGCCGCCTCCTTTTTGTGGGAAAGACAGTGGTTAAAAAGGCTTTATATGCGCCACACAGTTTTCACAAAATGACAAATTTTGCGCTTGTCCATGAATTTTTATTTGATATAGTAGGGTTATGATTAATACGGAGGTATGTATGATGAGAAAGCTTTTGTTCAGTGTGGTTATTCTTTCGATGATATTATCTGCATGTAATTCCTCCGGCGTCGAGGTAATGTCGCGGTACGGTAATGAAATCAATGACTTCGAAGTCACCGATGAAAACAGTAAGACATTTACCCGCGAGGATATGGAAGGTAAAGTATGGATCCTCGATTTCATCTTCACAAATTGCGCCACAGTCTGTCCGCCGATGACCTCCAACATGACGCAGGTTGTCAATGAACTTGAGGACAGGGGGATAGAGGATTATGGTGTGCTCAGCTTCACTGTGGATCCTGAAACGGATACGCCTGAAGTGCTGACGGACTATCTGTCACAATACGATGTGCCGGAAGGTACGGAGTGGAAACTCCTGAACGTCTACGATTACGATTTCATCAGGCACTTTGCAGAGAAGAACTTCAAGACGATTGTAGCGCCGCCGCCTGAAGGCAGCAACCAGGTCACCCACGGCATCAGCTTCTACCTGATCGATCAGAACGGTAAAATACTTAAAGACTACTCCGGAGTCGATACCGGTGATACATCATTCCAGCTGGAAGAAATCGTCTCGGATGTCGAGACTGTTGTGGAGGAAGGTCCACAATAGTCATCAGCCAGAGCCCGCGTGCTCTGGCTTTTTTGTTTTTTGGTACAAGCGCAGCTTTTTTT
>Ga0079225_10000299_pt1 | contig 26454 bp, 35 predicted proteins | sample Poulit2012_FD_76344 | JGI IMG/M metagenome (GOLD analysis project Ga0079225, IMG submission 76344) | Agricultural soil microbial communities from Georgia to study Nitrogen management - Poultry litter 2012 | ecosystem: Environmental > Terrestrial > Soil > Agricultural land | place: USA: Georgia... | reverse complement strand
GTTTCATCGGTCGATGTCCGCCCGAAGTTTTTGACCTCCCCCCGCCTCATTTCGCCCGCCTCGTGCGCCGATTTGATCGCGTGGCATCCTTTCTTGGTGCCATCGCTATCCACCCACGCGCACAGGATTTGCGTGTTGCTATCGGCCTGTGAGCCGCCCATAGCCAGAGGCATGATATGGTCCAGCTCGAAGCCATCGGGCCATAACGTCAGCCGTCCGCAGCCTGCACAGTAGGGGTCGACCAGCCAGCGTCTGTGACGCTGTGCCTGCAGTGCGTAGCCGGACGGGCGTGGCGTGCTATGCACCCGTGGCGCGCGGGTTGTGGCTTGGGGTACGGACGGCTTCAAGGTGGGTATCTTCATGATGATTACATTGTACCATAATTTTTTTTCAAAAGTGCTTGACATCCTCAGAAGTAGGTGCAACACTGGACCCACGCTAAACAAATGGAGCGATAGAAATGAAACAGTTAACCCGCAAGCAACTCTCCCGCATCATGGACACAGGCGCCTTCACCAAAGCCGGTGACTACCACCGCGGCATGTATGTTGACAGCTACCTGTCCGACCTTTTCGCGGGTCGCAAGATTCGCACCCTGAGACAAAATGGCACTGGTCGCAACACTCGGTATCAAAACATTGTTGGCGCATACGTCGCGATCGACGTAGCCCATATCTGCGGTTACAACGTCATCACAGGCAACGACGCACCACGCGGCGGGGCTATGGGTGACTATGACAAGCTGACCCGCAAGGTCAGCGCCACAACAGACGATCTACAAAAGCAGGTCAAGGAGTATCTCAATGCAGTATCTTAAATCAATGATCGCCACGATCACCCCGGAGTCATCCGCGGCGTATGCTATGGCACGTGGCGCCATCATGTACGCCACGCATCAGGGTGACATTACCCCACAGCAAGCGCTTGAGCTACAGGAGGAGTGCGATGAAGCATTTGGACTATAACCACCGCGCCAGAGCGCTGGCAAAGCTGGCGCTATCTCTGGGCCATGTCGACCGAGCCTTGCGCCTTTGGCGAGCCGCCGGTATGGATGGAGGGCTGGAGTTATGAAAGCATACCTATTCGCTATCGCGCTGGCTATCGCACTAGGGTATGCTATGGGCATGGCGATCTAGCGCACACCCAACCCCGTCACTTGGCGGGGTTTTTTAATGGCCCGGATATAGGGATGATCGACACCCGTCCTGTGATGACTTCAGTCTTTATTCTGCATAAAAAGCGCCCAAAACCTTGCGCCCATTACTCGTACCCAAACTGCAAAATACATCCTTCCCGTCGAAGCTCCCGCATCGGGATATACATCACCGCATTATTCGCCACATACAAACACAAGTCGTACCACGGCGGGTCTTGGCGTTGATTGTCTTCGCCAATGGCTAGGGTGGCTTCATCGTCCGTCATTTCCTTGACGACGCAAAACACTTCGTCAATGCCTGCCGTCTTTGCGGCTTCGTGACGACGGTGGCCGCCAATAATCTGATAACCACTTTCCATCGGCCTAACCAACATCGGATAAACAATGTTGTAGCCGTCCGCTTCCATGCGGCTGACAATTTCATCAACCCGCATTGTGCCGCTACGCATGTTGTGCGGATGCGGGGCCAACTGGTCTATAGGTATCCATTTCTGTTCAGTCATGTCAACTCCAATAAAAAACCCGCACATCCAGACTGGTGACAGTTGGCAGTGAGCGCCGGTCAGTCCAGATGTGCGGGTCTACAACCATCTCACTATTTCGGCGGCCTGTCACAGCCTGCGTCTATTATACCGCATCGGGCGCCGTCAGGCCAGCCAAGCAGACGAAACGAAAAAAGTCCTTTAAAATCAACAGACTTGCGCACAGCTTGCGCAGGGATAACGTCGATATGTGTATGATTTCATTAAGAAAACTTCTAAATATCACAATATCAGTCCCCTAAGAGAAACCCGGAGAGAGAAAAACAAAAATTTATCCAAAAAGATCGACACCCAAAAAAAGACTGATAATCTGCTAACCAGATAGATGTATCTATTACTAAGTAATACATAAAAAAATGTATATAGCTGTATTTAAAGGGTTTATTACCTTTGAATGATAATCATTCGCATTTAAGCAGAGCAAGCGCAGAGCAAACGGCCAAAAATCGTGAATCAAGTAAAATCAATGGGTTGCAGGGTCAGCTCACGTGTCGCATGGTATGCAGGATTTGCAGCCACGATAATTTTATAAAGTCATGTTACGCAATTAAACACAACAACCTACATTTTACGCCGATTTCACGGTATCTCTAATCGTGCTCGTTGTGCAATTAACCATAAGATGCTATACTGTAATCTCAAATCAAAACTGGAGCACTACATGGATTCATCATCACGCCGCGCCGAAACGCTGAAGCAGAGCGACACGCTAGAGCAAAGACTGTTGAAACTTACGCGCGGATGGACCAAGAAAAGCGTGCTCATGCAGAGAGCAAAGCGGTCAAATAGGTATACCGAAAGCCAAGTACAAGATGCATTGACTGACCTTGTGGAGCGAGAGATCATATCCTGTAAAGTAGAGCATCACGCGGGCAATAGTAAACGTTACTTAGAGCTTCGGCGCGACGAATCCAAAGCACGACCGATATTGGAGCAAGAAGCACAGGACCACGAATCAAACAAAAAGCCCAAGCCGCTATATGCGTCCCACACTGTGATTGGTCAGGTTTACGATCAATTAATGAGTCACCCAATAGGCTCTAATGTAACGATCCGCGCAAAACAACCATTCACCCAGCAACATGTAGACCCCGGCTCAATCAGGTCGGCGTTGAATCAAATCCGACTAGATACAGGCATCCGTGCAGCAACGCGCGTTGTCAACAAGCAATTACAGGCCACCGTATTAACACGTAGCACATCGCAGACCGCATCAGGCGTCATACTGGCTCGTTGGCGGCAAGCCGAAGATTTGACACCCGCGCAGGCAGCAAGAGCACTTGATACGGATACAAAGACCTACGCCAAAATGGAGCAGGATGATGAATCAATCGCCACCGTGTTTCGTCTGGCCCTCAAACAAATGCAATCCTAACCCTTGCACCATCCCCCAAAAACTGCCATAATGGCAGCGCACTACAACTAACCAAAGACACAAACCATGACAAACATCGACGAAACACTAGCCGAGCGTGAAACCCGGTATGGTATTTTTTTGGAGCATGCGCGCATATCCCAGACGTTAAAAGCCGACATGAAGATGGCCGAGGGGTGGCGCGGGCTGAAATCCGACCAAAAAGAAGCCCTAGACATGATCCAACACAAAATAGCCCGCATCCTCAACGGCGACCCCAACTACTCCGACTCGTGGCACGACATCGCAGGCTATGCAAAACTGGTTGAGGATCGACTAAATGCTGAGTAAAAATCTGGTATGCCGGGCCGCGCAGTCACCCGCTCTGTGCAAATCCCAAGCTAAACGCAATTGGGTAAAAAAGCTACAGTACGCCTGCCCGTTTTACCTGCATAGCGCACCCGGCAAGCCACGTGATCGTTTTGATCTGGCCGAGAGGGCGCTTTGGTTTGGCGTGTTGGAGCAAAACTACCGCGAATTGGTCGCCGGTGATCTGGACACGATCGAGTTTTTCATGAATGAAAACAACCCGGTTTATGACGTGCTGGGACTCAATCCCCGATACGTCATCGAGGTCACACGGGACGCGCTGCAAGAATTGGCACAATGAGCATCCAAGCCTACCACGATGCCGGGTACCGGGTTTTCACACTGTACCCCATGACAAAAGACGGCCAGTGCGCGTGCGACAACCCCGACTGCGACAATGCAGGCAAGCACCCGACGGCGGCCAAGTGGCAACTTACGCCCCACTGGAGCGATGAGCAGTTTGACAATCTGGTGGAGCACACGGCGGCTAAAGACGGCTTTGGCGTGCTGGTCAAAGGCTTTCTCGTGGTGGATGTCGACCCCCGCAATGGTGGCAACGAAAGTCTGGAAAAACTTGACCCCATGCTGGGCACGCTGTCCACGTTGGTGGTCAATACGGGCAGTGGTGGCCTGCATATTTATTTTGACCTGCCAGCAGACAAAGCCGCCTATGTCCAACATGTCAAGGACTATCCCGGCATTGACTTTAAGACCAGCGGCTACGTCGTGGGCGTCGGTAGCCTGCACAAGAGTGGCAAGCGTTACACCACCGTGTGCGACATCGCCGAGCCGCTCAACCCCGCCCCGGATTGGCTGCTGGCCATGCTGGCCAAGCCTGACCGGCAACGCGTTGAATACAAGGGCAAGACTTGGGACGTCAGTGACAAAGAGCTGGCCGGGATACTGCAACACGTCGACCCCGACTGCGACCATGCGACATGGATCCAATGCGGTATGGCGTTACATCATGCCACCGGTGGCAACGGGCTGTACCTGTGGGATGACTGGAGCAGCAAGGGTAAAACCTATCCCGGCACCGAGACGCTTGACAAGCGCTGGCACAGCTTTGGCAAGTGCGATAATCCCGTGCGGGTGGGTACTCTAGTACACTATGCCGAGCAAAACGGCTACCAGCGCCCGATCATGTTGGATGATGAGGATATCGCCCCCAGCGACCACGCTAACGTCGACCTAATGAATCCACCCGGCCTGACCGGCAAAATCAAATCGTGGATACATGATCAATGCCGATACCCCCGCGAGCGGCTCGCCACGGCGGGTGCGCTGTATGTCATGGGCAATATCGCCGGGCTGCGCTACACCGATGACATGACAGGGGTCAATCTCAACCTGTTGATGCTATGCACTGCGCACAGCAGCACCGGCAAAGAGGCTGTACTGCAGGCTGTCAACGAGCTGATGAAATCAGTCGGACTGCACCACGCCACATATGGCGCTGTCAAATCCGAGCAAGAAATTGTCCGCAACTTGATCACCCACCAAGCGGCCTATTACCAGCTGGACGAAATGGGCTACCTGCTGCAAAAGCTGGAGGGTGCGCGCAATGGTGGCGGGGCGTCTTACCTGCAAAACGTGATCAGCACCTTCATGAGCGTCTATACCAAAGCCGACGGTAGCTACCTGGTGAGCGGCGACATTAAAAAGGACGTGCGTAACGAGCTGGTGCGTGAGTACAAGGATTGCGAAACCCGGATCAAAAACAACGAAGACCCGAGAGGGTTTTTTCGACGGCGTGCGCAGCAGATCAAAGAGACGGCACTGCCACAGATAGAAGAGGGGTTGCAACGACCATTTCTGTCGATTTTTGGCATGACCACACCGGTGTCGTTTGATGATTTTGTGACCGCCGAGCAAGCTACAAATGGTTTTGTTGGCCGGTCCATTATCGTGCGTGAGCACGAGAGCAACCCGCGGCGCAAACAACGCAACAAGCACCCGGTCCCCACCGAGATACGCCATACGCTGGAGATGATCTACACTGGCGGGGAGTACGAGGTCAAGGACATACCACGGATTGAGTATTACGGTGACAAAACCGTGATCCACACCGACGCCGAGGCACAGTCCTATATGGACCGGGTATACGATGATTTGCATGAGCTGGCCGAGGTACACAAGTCCCGGACAGGGCTGGAGTCGATCGTCCGCCGTGGATATGAGCAAGTGAGCCGTATCAGTACCATACTGGCCGTGCCGGAGCGGATCCGCACGATAGAGCATTGCCAGTGGGCGTATCAATATGTAATGGCCGACATTGAGACCAAGATCAATCTTGCGCAGGCCAACATCAACCCGGATACCGACGATGCGTTGCTAAGCCGCCTACTGGACATCATCGGCGATGGCGAGAAAGAGAGCGTGATCATGCAGCGCGTGACGCGGGCAAAGCACTACAAGAGGCAGGACGCCGAAAATATGCTGAAATGGCTGGCGGATAACGGACATATCAAGCGCACGACCCGCAAACACAAGGGCAACGGGACTGAATATTATTTTTATGAGAAAAAGGGTTGACTTTCAATATCGAGAGTGGGATACTATAACCTCACAAGTAAAGGAGTACTACAAAATGAAAAAGCTAATCACAACCACCGCCGCCGTTGCTCTGCTGTCTGGATGCGCCCTTGGCACGCCGCCGATGGATATCCAGCCAGACCCGGTTGATGCCAGTCAGTACACCGGCCTGTCGTGCGATCAAATGGCCGATCAGTACCAGCAGTTGCAGCAGGACAAGCGACGTTATGTCGATCAACAAGAGGATCGCCGGGCCATGAATCGGACAATGGCGTTGTGGATTGCCGGGTTTGGCGCTGGTGATGGTCAGGCGGCGAAAGACCTGGCGCGTACTAAAGGCGAGATACAGGCGATAAAACAGGCTGCTGCTGATGGTGGCTGCGAAATCACGGGAGGCTAGCCATGCAGTTATACAACGAGATCATGGACGAAGTTGGCTGAGCCACAAGAAAGTTTCCGGAATGGCCGGATGATCCTCTGCATGCGCTGGCCGCCCAGTCTGAATATTGAGAATGAATTATGAAAGCACACACACTAGCACGACTGGGGCAAGACGCCGACGTGAGGTATACAGCCAACGGGACAGCCGTAGCCAATCTGAGATTAGTTTATGACTACGGTCGGAAAGACGGAAACGGCAAGTTCGGCGCTTCGTTATGCCACAACACAGGATATACACCATGAATAACGCAGAGATAAAACACAGCCCAGCCCCGTGGAAAATTGCAGAGCTTACGGAACAGCATCCGTCACCCCGAATATTTTCAGGTTCCCGGCTTGTCGCGCATGTCAGCAACAGCGATTACCCAAACGAGGCCAACGCGAACTTGATTGCAGCCGCGCCAGATATGCTGGAAGCGTTGCAAAACCTTGAAAACGACGATGGCAAAACGATGCCGCCGAGTGCATGGAAGCTGGTACAAAACGCAATTACAAAAGCCACCAATGGGGTATAACGCCTAAGTTAGGTAGAGAGGATGAATATGATTAAAGGGTCGGAAGCAAAACACATAGAAGCCGTCGGGGCACTACAGGCCGCTCTTGCCGCCTTGGAGTCTATCGAGTTACCTCGCGGCAGTACCGAGAGAAGAATGCAAGGAGAAGCGATCAATTACACGCGAAAAGCGCTCCTACGACAGTGGGACAGCAATGAACAGTACATTAGCGAAGATGATACCTAACGCTTGATATACGACAACACGTAGGCATAGCAATGAGGAATGGCAATGTTTCGTGAATGGATGGCCAGACGGGCTTACAAACAGCGGCTGATTAAAGATGCCGTGTAACTGGATTTTTAACGAAGAAGTGACCCACGGAGAAAGCAATGAAAACCAAAATCATCACAGTCACTGCCACCCTCGTCGCCCTGTCAGGCTGCGCCCTCGGCACGCCGCCAATGGACATCAAGCCGGATCAGGTCGATGCCAGTCTGTACGCCAACCTGTCATGCGATCAGATGCAAGACCAGTACCAGCAGCTATTGCAAGACAAGGAAAAATACGCAGCCAGACAAAAAAACCGCAACGCCCGCAGCCGGTCAATGGCGATATGGGTGGCTGGTTTCGGGCTGGGTGATGGCGAAGAAGCTGCCCACCTAGCTCACACCAAGGGCGAACTTGTGGCGCTTGAAACGGCTGCCGGTAATAGCGGCTGCGGTCTAGTGGGCACACGCTGAAAGTAATCAACAAGCATCTACACACCGGCTGGCGCAATAAAAAACGCGCAAGCCCTATTATCTGGGATGAAATCAAAATGAGCATAGTAGACCAAGCAAAACAACCCGAGGATCGCCCCCTTGTCGTCACCCTGTTGGGCGAAAACGGTTTAGGTAAAACCACAACCGCCGCAACGTGGCCCAAGCCTGTAGTCATCCGCGCGGAGGACGGCGTCAACGGAGTACCCAAAGGATTTCGACCGGACGCACTGCCCGTGATAAACCGCGTTGAGGATCTGTGGGACCAACTCAAAGCGCTATGCAGCGAAGAGCACGACTACAAGACGGTGATCATCGACAGTATTACCCAGCTTGAGCAGATGTTTATCCAAAAGGTAGTAGACAATGATCCCAAAGTAAGCAACATCAACCAGGCCAACGGCGGTTATGGCGCAGGCCGTGAGGCCGTTGCCACGATGCATCGACGTGTGCGAAAAGCTGCGGACGTGCTGGTATCCAAAGGGATGCATGTGGTTTTTATAGCCCATGCGGATATTGCGAAGATGGACCCCCCAGACGGTGACCCTTATACCCGTTATGAGCTGCGGTTGCATAGGACCAGCGTCAGCCCATACACTGACAATGTGGACGTTGTTGGGTATCTCAAGCTGCAAACTTACACAACCGGTGATGGTGATCGCAAACAAGCAGTAACAGATGGCCAGCGCGTGCTCGTAACCTACGCCACGCCGAGCAACGTATCAAAAAATAGGTTGCATATCACCGAGGACCTGCCGGTTAGTATCGGTGTTAACCCGTTAGCAGATTATGTAGAGGAGTACAAGTAATGGAGCAACGTACAGCTGAGTGGTTTGACGCACGCAAGGGTCGCGTCACCGGCAGCAACTGGGGCGCCGTGCTAGGCCTGAATCCTTGGCGCAAACCCGAAGAGGTTTTGCGTGCCATGGTGCGAGAGGCACACGGAGCCGAGCGCGAGTTTACAGGCAATCCGGCTACCCAATACGGTCAACAATACGAGCGCGCCGCTACTAAATGGTTTGAGCGCGAAACGGGTATCACCGTCGAAGAATGTGGTTTTTTTAAAATACAAGATTGGGGCGGCGCTAGCCCAGATGGATTAACCAGCGATGACGGTGTGATCGAGATCAAGGTACCGTTTAAATTTCGCAACACACTGGACCCTGAGTTTCAATCGATCGACGAGATGCCGTGGTACTACGCACAGGTGCAGGCCGAAATGCTGGCTGCCGAAAAGGACAAGGCATATTTCGTACAATATGCGCCAGAGTTTGGCGATCCATTCAGCGAGACTTATAGACCGGAGCAAGGACTGATTGAGCCGGTATATCTTGATGCTGAGTGGTGCGGACGCCATATTTGTAATTTAATCTGCTTTCACGACCGCTACCTAGACGAATTGCACAACCCCGAGCATCTAGAGCCACTACGGCGCGTAATCGACGATCAAGACGCGATCAACAAAGTGGTGCGCATCAAGCAAATCGACGCCGAGATGAAAGACCTAAAGGAGGAGCGCAAGACACACATGGATCGACTGGTTGATGCGGCTATGGGACAAGATGCAGAGATCGCAGGACACAAACTAACCAAAGTGGAGCGCAAGGGCAATGTAGATTACGGCAAGGTTATAAAGGACAATTTACCCGATTTAGATGTAGAGCAATATCGCAAAAAGGCATCAATTAGCTGGAGGCTATCCTAATGAGTTTTTGGAGCACACAAGACGGCGTCGCCACCGATACCGGCACAGAGTTCGAAGTAGGCGGCAACATGGAGCCGATCCCCGGCGGATCGTGTTTAAAATCCATGATCACCGGGGCCGAATGGAAACGATTCGAGGATGACCCCGAGTTTATCAATCTTGAATGGACGGTGCTGGAGCCGTCCGAATACAAAAATCGCAAGATATTTCAAAAGCTGCGCGTCAACAACGAGGATAACAATAAACGCGACAAGGCATTGCGCATGCTGGCTGCGATCGACGCCAATGCTGGCGGGCAACTTGCGAAGACGGGCGACACGCCAACCGACCAGGACTTGCAAGCGGCGCTGCTCAACAAAATCATGATGATTGATGTGCAGGTGTGGACGATCACCGCCGAGCAGTCTAATGACGGGTTGGAGCGCAGTGGTAACTGGGTAAACAAGGTGGGCGGCACAGGCCAACCCCAAGCTGCCGAGAAAAAGCCTGATGTTGACGATGACATCCCGTTTTAGTTAGCCCCAAGAGCGCTGGGCATCGCGGTAAACTGCCTGCTTTATACCCACAGGAGTGCAATAATGGAGTATGAAATAACCGACAAACGCGGGCAGACGTGGGAGATGTTTTGTGATGCCAGCTACTATGACATGTGGTGCGTCCGGTGGGCGTCGAATCGAGAATTTAATACCATGACATCGTTTCATTTTGATAAGCAAGAGCAGGCTGCCCGGTTTTTGAAACTGCTATCTGTATCCACATGACCCTACGCCCCTACCAACAACAAGCTTATGATGCGATCATGGCATGGGTCAGCAAGTGCGTTGATCCATGTTTGATCGAGGCCGCCACAGGAGCAGGAAAATCGCACGTCATAGCCGCCGTGGCCAATGCGATCTACAGCAAGTCGGGCAAGCGCATCTTGTGCTTAGCGCCCAAAGCCGAGCTAGTCCATCAAAATCGCGAAAAGTATTTAGCGACAGGCAACCCGGCCAGCATTTTTAGCGCCAGCGCGGGCGACAAGTCGTTGCGGCACCCGGTCGTGTTTGGCACGCCGGGCACAGTGGTTAACGCTATCGACCATATCGCGCCCAATGTGGCGGCGGTCATATTGGACGAAACCCACGCCGCGCTAACCCCTACGATATACCAAATCGTGGACGCGATCCGCCAACAAAACCCAAACGTGCGCATCATCGGATTTACGGCCACGCCGTACACTATGCGTCATGGATATATCTTTGATTCATGGCCAGACGGCACCAGCACGGACTACCCCGAGACGCGCTTTTTTAAGCGTATGGTGTATCGGATTACAGCACGAGAGTTGATCCGCGATGGCTATTTGACGCCACCGGTGATCGGTGAGCATGACGGCCAGTACGACACATCTGGGCTTGAGATCAATCGCACCGGCAGCTATACATCGGCCAGTGTGGAGCAAACGTTTACCGGCCAAGGGCGCAAGACAAGCCATATCGTGAGCGACTTGGTGGCCCGTTGCGCCGATCGGCGGTGCGTTTTGATATTTGCCGCCAGCCGTCAACATGCGAAAGAAATCCTTGAATCCATGCCTATTGGCACAGCGTACATAGATGGCAACACGCCCAAGCACGAGCGGCAACAGATCATCAGTGATGCCCGCAGCGGGGCGGTGAAATATATTGTCAATGTGGCGGTGCTGACCACCGGCACGGACATACCCACTATTGACTGTGTAGTTATGATGCGCCATACCGAATCGGCAGGACTTTTTCAGCAGTGCATCGGTCGCGGGCTGCGCCTGCATGAGGATAAACAGGATTGCCTGATATTGGACTACGCTGAAAACATCGAAACGCATACCCCCGATGGCGACTTGTTTAATCCCAATGTAGACGCGCCCTATGCCAAACAATCCGGCACGCCGATTGATGTAGCCTGCCCCGACTGTCACCATGTCAACCAATTTACAGGCCGCGAAAACCCGGACGGCTATGGCATCAGCCAAGATGGTTACTTTATCGACTTGGACGGTCATCGCATTGAAGGCGAATATGGCGATATGCCCGCGCACCATGGGCGGCGCTGTACCGGCACCCGTATCACCGGTGGGCATATGGTGCGGTGTAGTTACCGATGGACCGAGCGCACCTGTGAGGAGTGTGGCGCGGGCAATGACATCGCTGCGCGGTACTGCGAATCGTGCCGCGCCGAGCTGGTTGACCCAAACGAAAAGTTGCGTATGGAGTTTGCGCGGATGAAAGCCGATCCGTACCAGACCAGTACCGACAAGGTGCTATCATGGACGGTGCAGCCCACCATGAGCCGGGCCGGTAACCCAATGAAAAAAGTACATTACCAAACCGAGTACCGTAAAAATATCACGCAGTTTCTACCATATACATCCCGCGCCAAGCGCGCGCAGACTGATTACATGCTGTGGAGGACAAAAACCGATGACGGCAAAACGATGCCCGAAACGGTCACATATCTTAAAGACCGCGCCAGCGGATTTTGGCGCATACTTGACTACAATAGGCCAGCCGATGAAATTTCCCAATGATCTTACCGTGATTGGCGACATGACTTACCGCGGCACTTGCCCAAAAGAAACTGTTGAGCATGTTACCTTTATCAACCGGATGCGCCAACAGCACCCCGAGCAAGCGGCCCTGTTGATACATCCTCAAAATGAAGGCAAACGTCATTACCGCCAAGCTGCCAACGCTAAAGCGATGGGCGCGCTGAATGCGGGTGCTAGTGACATCATCATACCCGGCGCGCCTGCTTTTGTTTGTGAGATCAAGCGACGTGATCACACGCAATCGCGGTGGCAGCCAGGGCAGCAGGAGTATCTGCGCGCCGCCCAAGAGCAAGGATGCTTTGTTATCGTGGCGTTGGGTGCGGATGCGGCAATGACAGGGGTTGAATTGTGGATCAACAGAAAAAAGTAACCAAGCGCGAAATCTGGGATGACTTGCAGCAGCAACTACCAGAGGCCGCCGAGTTTGTCAAGACGTTGGCTCAGTATGGATACAGGCCAGACCAGATAAAATTAAAGGTTGGCGAATCCGAAAAAGAGTGGTACAATTGACCCATCAGATTAGAGGTAGAAATATAATGTCGATAGTTTATCAAGTGCAGCAGTCCGGTATGTTTGTTAAAAGCATCGGCCAGTTTGTCCCCTTCGACACGTCGCAGGCCGAAGCGTTTGGCGAGATCAAGGTTATGCTACCCAGCAGCCGCAACCAGTTTGATTTGTCAGATGAATTCATTTGTCAGACGCTTGTGATGGAGTTGGAGGATTTTACCGAGGAGGATTATTTGTTGCTGATGGGTACACCCCGTGCGATGGCAGCCGCAGCGGCGATTGCTGCGGACAACACCGACGGGATGGTGCAGGTACTTAACTGGGACAAGCATACAAAGCGTTATGTGGTGTCCGTTTTAGAGGTGTAAAAAATGAATGACTCAGAGCCAACACAAGAAGATACAGAGCTACGCGACCAATCCGCAATGGCGGCGTTGCAGGGGCTTTTGGCAAGTGGGTCTTATGGCCACGCTCCGCTTAAAATGATATCCCTACGCCCACGACATGATGCAAGAGCGTGAGAAATGAAATACGAAACCATATTAAAATACGTCGAAGACTTTACAAAGTCGGCACAAGCAATGACTGCTACGTACAATGATTTGTACAAGCTGACGCGGATGGCCCCTGAGTCATCGCTAGCGAAAGGGATAGTAGACCCTGTAAGCGCCCACGCGAAAGCATTAGACGATTTTTTCGGGGGCAAATGGATAGACTATTGGTGGCTCGAATGCGAGCTAGGTGATCACCCGATGCATGTAATAATCAAAGGAAAGAAGTTTTGTGTTAATAGCGCCCGTACTCTCGCGATGGTGATCTATCACGATATGCGAGCAAAAAATGATTGATCCTAAATTACGAGCTTTTGCCAGCACACCTACCCAAAAGCGTTACATTGATGCCGTCATAGAGCACGGCAGCGCAATAAAAGCGGCCAAGCATTGCGGTGTAGATCGACGCACGGTAGACAGGGCCATAGAGCGCATCAAGGTACGTGCAGCACGGCAAGGATACGCCCCCGATAGCGGCCTGAAAAAGGCCACTGCACCGGGGTTTGTGCTCAAAGGCTATACCCACGGCGAGCACCCCAATGGCGGGACTACGACGTGGTATAAGGCCGATGCGGACAAGGAGAGGCAACTGCACGTCATGCAGGCCATGGTTGCCGAAATGGCAAAATCCATACCGCCTGAAACCCCGGTACCGGTACCCCATCCGAGAAATGGCGATCTGCTCAACTGCTTTATCCTGACTGACTATCACTTGGGCATGTTGAGTTATGGCAAAGAAACCGGCACGGATTGGGATACCGACATCGCCGAAGAAATGCTATACCGATGGATAGCTGAAGCGGTGCGTCAAGCGCCCCAAGCGGACACGGCAGTGCTGGCGCAGATTGGCGACTGGTACCATTATGATAGCTTGGACTCGGTCACGCCAGAGCACCGTAATGTGCTGGACGCTGATACCCGGCTAGACAAGATAATCGAGGTAGGCATCCGCGCCATCCGTCGCATCGTGCGCGAATTAGCCGCAACGCATAGCCAAGTGCATATCATCATGGCCGAGGGTAACCATGATATCTCGTCGTCGGTCCACTCACGCAAATGGATGTCTGCATTGTATGAAGATGACCCCCGCATCTCGGTGGACACCCGCGCCGATCCTTACTACTGCTATGAGCACGGTAAGACGGCGTTGTATTTTCACCATGGGCACTTGACCAAGCCCAAAGAAGCTGATTCAGTATTTGCCGGTAAATTTCGTGAGGTCTTTGGCAGGACTAAATACGGTTACGGCCACCTTGGCCATAAGCATCATAAACAGGTGATGGAGACCCGGCTGATGCACATCGAGCAACACCCGACCTTAGCCGCTAAAGACGCTTATGCTACCCGGCATGGTTACTTGGCTGACCGTAGCGCCTCGGTGATCACATACCATAAACAGGCGGGCGAAGTGGGCCGGGTGACGATAGCACCCGAGATGCTTACCAAAAACCCATAGTCTTACCGACCACACCAATTGCCGCGCATACGACGCCGATCAATGTGATAGCGGTGGGTATACCCCACCGCATTGTTTTGAGCGACCCATTTATTTCGCTTATCAATCCGCCAAACGCAGATAGCTGACGGGTTGTCTCGCCGTGGTTAGCCTCCATGCGCTCGCGCAGAGCGGCCATCTCGGCCTTGCCGTCTTCTAGACGCCGCTCAGCCATTTCGATTCTTGCCTCGTGGCGCGTTGTGCGTCGATCAAGCTCACTGATCTGATGATATACACGCTCATCCTCCATGCTCATCCCCTTTTAAGCACATCAAACAACCCTTTACTTGGCTGCTTGGTAATTGTTGACTCATGCAATCGACGCTCGCCGCCGATGTTGATACCCAAGACGGCAGCCATCGCGACGGCTAGCGTCATCATGCCGGATACGGCGTTGGGCAGCTGCGTGGGGTCGTTGATCACCGCGTAACACAGTGAGCCGGTCATCAGCAAAAAAGACAACGCCATCGTCCAGCCAATCGCGCTGCGCCACCCGGTTTTAAACACATTGGGCGATTTGACCTCGGCCCGCATGGTCTTGTTGATGGCGGCCCGGTCGTCAACCCCGGCTTTGATCCGGGTCGCTTCCCGGTCGGCGTCAATCTGCTCGATCTGCGTCTTGATCTGGCCCAGTGCCGTGATCTGGTCGGCAGATAGCCCGGATAAAGCCTTAGACAACTCGCCCGCTGGGTCAGACGTGCCAGTCACCGCCTCGACAGCATCAGCCGCTTTGTCGGCCACCTCTTTACCGGTGCCCCCCATCAGCGAGCCAGCGGCCCGTATCAGGCTAGGCCCGGCTGATAGTAATGCTGTGATTAGTGCGCCCATGTCAGGAGTCTCCATTAAGCAGCATCATGGCAATCCGCCGCGCACGGTTAGGCGTTTGATCCGCCCACCGGCTATTGAGCGCCTCATCATGCGCCTTGCCCCAATCATTGTTGTAGATGGCGCGCAGCATATTTCGAAACCCCATCAGCCCGGACACGCCCAGCTGAAAAGCCATGTTGGCCAGCGCCCGTTGCCGCACGTCGTCCAGCTCGTTCCAGTTGTGGATGCGGCTTTTAAGCTCACCCACTACGTGGTCGATGTCCAGCTCGAGCAACTGGCGCGATATGTACAGTGGTATCCGGCCACCCTTACGTCCATCAATCAGGTGACCCACGCCGATGGTCAGGTACCCCAGTGAGTCCTTGTAGGCATGGAGGACTTCGCCTTCGTCACGTACCAGATCTTTTTTCAGTTGCTCGGTGTTCATAAGATTATTTTACCATGTTATGACCAGCACCTCAGCGTCGTTTTTGGCAGCGCTGACTTGCCCATCATAAGTTAGGTACATCGTCTCTTTTGCCCCATCCCAGTCGATGATAAATGTCGTAAACAGCACCCAATCATCATCAGACAGTCATGCTGTACGTGGGGATCCCATCCGCCCATATTGTTCCCGTGATGCTGTAGTTAGTACCGTCATCCTCAATATCTAAAGTTCCATACATGCCCACATTTCCTAAGCTGCCATGTGTAAAGTATTGTGACGGAGCACTGGCACCCCCTTTTTCAGACTCCATAGAGCTAAAAACAAACCTAGGGCAGTCCGCATAGAGACAGTTGGTGCCATCATCCAGCCCCGAGTAATGTATATTTCCCTCAAGAAAAACACAAGTACCTCCCGACTGGTTATAATTCTTAATAACGGTGCCTATCTCTTGTGCTTCGTTTGGGTAATTTTCCCAGCCTTCAGACTTTCCGAGTCCCATCCAATTTGAGCCGGAAACAATAATAATTCCTCTGGCGCTCGTGGTATTAATTAAATTCTTTAGCCAGCTTTTCTGTGCATCTCCTAACATTGTTTTATCATCAGGGTCGCCGGTATATCCCGTCCTTGGGTCGCAATCTGTGCGTTCATCCAAACCGATGATCAATGTTCGTCCTGCCATTACAGACTTATAAATTGCGCCAGATGGAAATGATCCGGGAATATCGTAATCAGGAACCATGTTATCCCAAAAGTTTCTAAGGGGGGTTACATAGGGATTATTTCGAGACTGTTCAGCATAAGATGTCTTCCCTGTGGAGTCATGATCATCAAAAACATAAAAGACAGGAGACACATCCCATAATTTCATTTGATTCGGTTGCTCTAATTGCTTGAGAAAATGCGTCTTGTAAGCATCCCAATTCTCCGTTGAATAATTATTTCTGGGAGCGTTAAGATACCCCCAATCTCCATTAACTACAGTCAAAAGAGGATTTCTGTTGATCATTTCCGCCCATACCCTCTGATTACTGGCATTGTATTTTCCAGACCCTGACCACATCCCGCTTGCGCCGTAATTCCCCGCGCAAGAAGTCGCGCACACCCTAAAGCTGGCAGGGGATCCGTCTGTGGGAAGCGTACGAAAAGATGGTTTCCTCTCTGTCTGCAAGACCCCGCCAATTTCGTACGTTATTTCGTATTTTGTATTTGCCGCTAAGTTATCTAACAATAGCACAGCAAAATTTCCGCTTGACGTAACGGGTCCGTACGTTGTGGAGGACGCGCCATCAGAGGCATGGACTTTAATTGCTTGCCCATCGCTGCCCGAATGAGATACTAAAACCTTGGCCTCGGAGGCAGTGACTCCTCCCGTAAGATGATATTGAAGTAACATAGTTAGACCCCAGAGATTCCATAGTAGCTTTCTGCAAATCGCGCAATTTCTCCCGCGTCCCCCTTGGAAAGCTCGCCCTTGTAAATGGCCAGTAGGGAATAATTGCCAAGAAAGGGGCGGTCAATAACAGAGGACAGCGCAATTTTATGAATGCTCCCCGGGTCACCAGATCCGCCACTGGCAACAACATTGCCGTCTTGCATCATATAGCTCCCACCGTTGCCCGCAAAATAGTTAATGTATACATGAGGATTGTAATCAACTAACGTGGATGCGGATACAGTCTTTGAAACAGACCCGTCGTATATTGTATAACCTATGTGGCCGTTTCCATCATTTGCAAGAATAGTGGGCCCTTTAGTCAGAACATCCTCAGTTCTTCCGCGAGGAAATGATACTAGAACATTTCCCTTTTCGGGGTTTGGTTGCGTCTGAACTTTGGAAGATAACTGACAAATAGATACTATAGTATATGGCGGCTCGATTGGGGCGGAAACGTTAGAAGTCTCCATGCTGCGATCGTCTTTAAAAACCACCGTAGGCTTGCCGAATCCCATCCCCACTTCAGGAGTCGAGTGGACTGACACCCCCATGGTTGCCCGATTTCCCGACAGATCATTCCAATGAGTCAGCAGATTTTTATAGACAAACGCGTCCTTGATATAGCTGGCGCAATACAGTCTTTGGGGGATAGAGACGGTTTTAAGAAGATCGTCTATATACAATGATGTGCCAGTATCCCCGCCTTGACACACATCGCCAAAAAAGATTGCTTCTACTGCCATTATTGATTCACCCGATATCCTTTGAGTACGAGTTCTTTGCTTATATCATAAATATATTTTTGATCTAGGATATAAAAATGACCTAGACCATCTCCAGATACAGGACAGGCATAGTGTTCTGCGTTGGTGGATGTGTTTAATCCCGTTTCAAACAGACTTCCATCTAAAGACCACAGCACCTCACCATCAGAGGAACAGCACATGATATCACCATGGTACTTACTCTCCTTTGTTACTATAAAATCGCCATTGGGACACACATAAAATGACCTGATGCCATACACTTCCGCCGGGAATGCAGGGGTTTCGGTGATTGTATAGCTGTCATCTATAGTAAAGATTCCCGCGTTAAATTTTACCGCGTACGTCTCTTTGTCATTTTTTTTCTGTAGTTGATCGTAAATTCTGACGTTATCCCCGTCTGCCAAGACTATAAGGGCATTTACGCTACCGTCGGATGCATCTACGAACCATATCCCTACGTCAGTCACAACCATAAATTCGTCATTATAGGGCCGGTACGAGATGTCACCAGTCGGAACATCTGATGTCGTCTGACTGAATTTATCAGAATCCCCAGCGCGATTAAATGTAATACCAGTTTTGTTTGAGTAATCAATAGCCCACTGGTTGGCACCAGTATTATCATAATAAGCTATGCCGTTGGCTCCTACGATACATACCCCAGTCCCGTTAGATTCGATTCCGCGGGCGTCATACGGCATATTATCGGGATTGGTAGAACCAATCTCTGGTGTAAAGTCTAGGTCTACATCGACATCGCCAGTACCGTTGAAAAGTTTGGCAGCATCTGACTGGAGAATCCATACTCTGCCATCCCCGACGGGAGATACAGTATACGCTACGTGTGATAAGCCTGAATATGTCCAAATAGGGTTCATGTCATGAGTAAATTTCATAACTCTGTGTTGACTACACGCATACACACAACCATCATGATATACAACGTTGCCATATTTAGGTGGATTGTCTGTAACAAACTGTTTATAATGCATCTGCAATCCAAGCACGGCCTGTATTCCCACATGACCTACGGGTACCGGTTGAAATATCTGCCCGAGCACATAAGACTTATCTCTATGGGTAACAGGTATTTGTCCATCCTTGGTGCTGGGGAAAGGTGCAGCTATCCCCCAGTCAGTTTTAGTTCCTACTTTCAAAAGTTTTTCAGCCATGTCTTAGCTCCAAGTTGTGCCTTCTTCGATCATGAAGGCGTTTAGATTGTAAAGTGTGTAAATTTTGTCAGCCGTGCCGCTGTTGTTTTTGAACAGTGTAAGATTATCCAAATCATCTGTTGCGTTGGGAATAACCCAAAAAACATCTTTATTTGATGTGCCAGATATGCCGTCCGCCTTTGTCTCGTAAATATCAGCATTTGACCATGCCGACGAATTGATAATCTCGTCGCGATATATTTTGGCATCGTCTCGATAATCCTCAGCTCGATCGCGTGCATCTTCGGCTGCCGCCGCATCATCATGAGCATTAGGGTATTCGTTTTCGAGATATGCCAGCGTGGGACGGGTGACGCCCAGCCGATCTTTCCAGTGACCGCTGCCATTTGTGGCTTGATCGAAATTCTCGGCGTTGTCGTACAGGTCTTTGGGATCGGTGCTCCCAATCGGGTTACCCGTGTTATATGTCGTCATGCTGGCACCTGATCATCATATTGATAAATACGCTCGTCATAGTTGACTGCTTCCACATCAAAATCGTCACCGCTTGGGGTCATGGATTGCACCAGACACGGCTGTTGCCAAGTATCTTGTTGCCCAAAATAAAGATGGATTGGCTCCCCTTGGTCATGTAACTCTGGCGGCTCAGTGCTTATTACTACATTATACACCCCCCGCGCTGTCGCCGCATATGGCCCGGCTAGGGTGCCGTCGCGCTTGCGAAACGCCACCACGTGGTTGCTACCGTCCCAATCTAATGGCTCGCTGGATCGGACTACCCAATCGCTGCCCTCTTTGGTGACCTGCTCGACAATGGCCGACTGGCCATACTCCGGTTCATCAATTACCAACGGGATATAGCTCAGGTAATGCAGATTAAGCCCCTCCATCTCGGTCGACCACTTATACACCCATCGGCGATACTTTTGCTCCATTCGTCGGCGCATGCCGATACGCCACGCGTGGGTATAGTCCAGCACACCGTGTAGCGTGACGGTTTCGGCCTTGATGCCCTGATCACCCGGCAGACGGATTTTTATTGTCTCGTCAGTGTAGTCGTTGTCTTGATTGACGAATTTGACGTCTACGCCGTCTGGATCGCTCGCGGTGCGCGACGTGTACGCTCGTTGCAGTTCATCCGTCATGTTCTGCGCCGAGAATCCTTGCTCAAACACCGTGCGCGGCCCATCGCGCACAGCAGTCAGCTTCCCGTGATCCATCACCAGCCGGGCCATGCCAGCACGCAGTGCGGTGTTGATCGCATCCGCTACCGTGGTTTGTGGGATGGCATAATCAAAGTAGTCATCGCGCGGCTGCCAAAAGTCATCCAGCGAGGCCAGCGAGGGGAAATCGATGTCACTTTCCCTGTAACCGATCTGTTTGCAAATCTCGCCCACACAAGCGGCGATGGATCGTGTCGGTTGTACTGAGCCATATCCCGAGCTGGTTACAAGTGGCAATTTGCGCGTGGCAATCAGATTTATCTTATTCTCACTTTGACGTGCAATGTTGTGAGCGGTTTTTAGTTTGATCGTGATAGTTTTCCAAGGGTAATCCTTAGGCGCCCCCATCTGACCTTTTAGGCCATACCAGACTACATCTCTACGCTTCTGAGAATTAGACCTAGGCTTCGTGGCACGAGCCCGGGCCTCTATAGCCTTCTTCCCGCCTAGATCAATGTGTTCGCTAAACCCAATCTGGTCTGGTGTCGATTCGCTATATGTAAAAGTCGATCGGTGCCATGTACTGCCACCCAGTTCACGCCATTCTATTTCAATCACTTGCTTGGCTTTGTACAGATCGCCATCACCACCAAATTCGACAAGACCGCCGGGGAAGAAAAAATCTGTTTCAATCCGGTCCGTTTTTTCGCCTTCTGGCAACACCTGAAACGGCCCAATCCATGTGGCCTCTTCTGTGGTGCCCTCTGGATAGATATTGGCTTTAGTCGGTCCGGTACTGCTGAAGCCAGTCCATGCTGAATCAACGGATTCGTCTTCTTTGAGTCGATCAACAGTTAATGCTGTAGATGTAACTGATTGAACTACGTAGTAGCCGTCATATTTTGATACCCAAAATCTTGACTGACTGCCCCTGTCGTAAATTGTGTCATCTATCGTCAATTCGCCGCCGCTGGCTGCGCTTTCGCCTGCCTGAATAGACGGGAATTTGCCAATCACATCTTGACCGCCGACATACCTAAACGTATCGCCGCTGTAAGGCGTGTTTTCTTTAATTTGTATTTTCCCGCTAACGACAGATGCTATGGCATCTATGTTATTAAGATTCGAGTTGATATGCGCTGCCACTCCGGACGCATTCGTGTAGTCGCTATCGAAAACGATGTCGTCCGTTTGACCGTTGATATGTAGACTCAACGTTTGACTATTGCTGCTAAAGTCGGTATCCGGTGACTTGCCGCCGGTTATAATTGAAGCCGTACCGTTGCCGCTGCCACTATAGCTGTCGACTGTATATTGATGTCCGTCAATTGTGATAGTATCCCCGCTCGAAAGCGGCACCACATCCGTGAAATTGCCCTTCAGGGTGGCTTTCCCGCCGCTGTTGGATATTCTGTATAGGCGACGCCTCTTAATGCGAAGCCTTGTGCTTGCGTCCCAATTCGCAGGCCACTGATCACTCCCGGTCGTTGTAATTGTTTTGCCTGACCATGCAAACTCGTCGAAGTCGATGTTGTCATAGATATGCGGCGGATTGAGCGGCAAGCCTTGCTGCCCGTTGCTGCTAACGCCGACCTCATTACAGGGCTGCCACCACTGATGCGATTTATCGGCAGACAAATCATCATTCGCGTCATATATCTCTACTTCTGCGTCGCCACCAAGTGAAGAAAGTTCGGTTTTACCGATTTTGACATCTTCCACGGCATAATCGCCATTCCCGATAGCACACAGAACATCAAGCTCTAGGTCGCGCTTGCTCCTAAAATAACGGTGTGGCGGCACCAGGTAATCCGGGTAAATCTTGGTCTTGCCAAATGCCTCGCGAACAATGCCGCCCATTTTGGCCGTGTTGGCTTGAGCATTGGGATTGTTCAGGTCTGAGCCAGATGCGGTTGCTCCCGGAGCGCTCGGGGCGCTTGGCTGCGTCAGAAGTGAGTAGGCGGCGGATATTGCTGTCAGTGCAATGGCCGCCCACGTACTGTAGCTGATTGACGCCAGCCACGAGCCGATTGCAGCGCCTACGGTGTATTTCGGTATCGGGTAGATGTCGACCGTATCACTGTCATCAATTGATGTCTCTAAATGACATAGCGGATTGTCATTTAGCATGACCGCCACCCGGCCATCATCGACAAAGCCCTCCACATTTTCGTTGAGCCAGTCCAGCACGGTTACGGCATGGCCGCGATCATGCACCTCGCACGGTTCGTCACTGGCAAAGCTGGCATAGATGTTAATCATGGTACGACACCGCCGTGTACCGCATAGCAAAGTCTCTCGGCTTGGTGATGATGATACCCGGCTCGGCAGCCTCCAGCATCCATAGCATGTTGTCCACGTTGACCACAACCGCGATATGCAGACACACCGGGCCAGTCCAGCCGCAGGCGATGACACCGGGTTTCAGCGTCGACGGTTGCAGATTGGTTTTGCAATCGTTCACCGCCGCTGTCATTTCGCGAGCATTGCGCCCGTTGATACCGAGCATGATCGGCATGAGCGGCCTGCCAAACACTTCGTGGCGAACCGTACGGACAATGCCATAGCAGTCGTACACGTCCGGGCCGCGCCCATTGTCTTGATACGTCGCTTGCAAATACTTCTGGATCATAGGTATCTGATCCCCGGCGCGTTGAGATTGGTGTAGCGCTGGCGCGGATAGGCCGTGTTCAATATGTCTCGGTAGCTGGCTGATATCGTCGCGTTGATACCCTGGATCATGATTTTTTCAATCGTGGCGGGCAGCGGTCCGTATTTCGGTCCACCATATTCACCCACCACATACTCTCTAAAATAAACCATTGATTCTTCGTCAGCGGCCTCCATTGCTTTTGACGCCTTGTTAACTTCACCGTTAGCGTTCCAGACGCCAAATTTTAAATTCTGCTTGGTGCTGTCGCTGCGCTCAGGACGTCCAATCGCAAGACTACCGCAACGAAATGTCACCACAGACCCATTTTCTAGATGCGCGGACACGTCTTCAAACCCCTCGCACAGATATATGTTGTCGATACCCGGCACGTCGATTTCAAGCGTCTTTAGTAGCACCACATCTGGCGGCGCGCTGGCGTAGATTTCATCAAGTGTGGGAGATGTCATGATGCGGGCCACCGGTCATTCATGGCGATGTCGAAAATATCCTTGCCGGTCAGGAAGCCCGGCAGAATTGACCAGTCGCCTTGCAGTGTTGCTTCGCGTTTCAGCTCAAGTTCTGCGGTAAATTCCCACGTATCCGGGCCGACCAACTTCGGGCCGTCGTAAATGTCCGTGAACCGACAGGTATACAAACTGGTGGCACGGCCATCCATCGGGGTACGGATAGGGATTTTCACCCATGCCGCGCCGCCTTCCGCTGTGTCGTTAACCCATCCCTCAAATATCTCCGCTTGAAACGAATTCATATACCAGGTCACGCTGGCAATGGACGGCGTGGACACAAACTGCCGACGCACCCGTGAGCGCCCGGACTCCATCTTCGTCCGCTTGACGCCGGATATCTTTTTTAGCTTGTAGTCCTGCTGTAACGCGCAAGGCAGTTGTTTCGGCCATTCGGGTATGCTCATCGGCCAGCCCTTCCCACGTTGGTCATACCGGACAACGCCTTGTAAAAGCGTCCACCATTCGATACGTCATCAATCATCACGTCGATGATTTCCTGCTGACCTTCCTTGCGCCGCCGTACGGTCGTGCCTTCGGGCGCGTTGTTAACATTGACTATCGTTTGATTGCCGCCCTTGGCTGGCGACAATTGCGACATCTGCTCTTTGGTAAAGACCCCCTCGCCCTTTTTGAGGATAGCAGGCACCTCGCCGGGGCCGATCATGCCCCCGCTATGAAACCGTTTGGCACCCGAGAATGTCGCTCCGCTGATAACACGCCCGCCACCTTCGCCACTGCCGACAATCCCGCCGGTGTGAAAGATACTGGCAATCGCGGACCCGACACCAGCCCAGCCGCCCATGCCTTGAAAGGCTGTCTTGATCCAGTCCATCGCCTTAGACGCCAACATTTCAGCCGCCATCTTGCGCAGCATGGTGATAAAGCTATCAAGCATCCCGGACACACCGCCTTTAAAAGGATCAAAAAGAAAATTAGCAAATGAGTCTTGTATATTTTCTGCCGCCCGGTGTGCGTAATCGCTCATCTGGTCGGTGTTGGAGTTCATATCTTTAGTCATCTGCTCCCAACTACGCGCCCGCAATTGATCATAGCCAATGCTGGTTTGCACCCCGGCTTGCTCAGCGTCATTAATCGCTTGCAACCGCGCGTCATTATCAGACACCGCGCGCTCGTCCTGTGTCATGAGCGCTTGCGTTACCGACTGGATGGACGACTTGACGTTATCGTATGCAGCGACAGCCCCGCGCTGATCGTCAATTATAGAATCAATGACGTCTTTGTTGGTTTCTTTCCAAGACTTAAGCTGCTCTTTGGCCTGCTTTATCTTGTCGCTAGCTATGTCAATGGCCGATCTTGACGCAACTTGACTCGCGGCTGGGACCGTGGGCTTAGCAAGCTCGCGTTGTAGCTCATTAAGATCGCCCCGCAACAGCTCTATTTGTTTGCTCTTATTGGCAATTTGCTTATCAGCCAGTGCTTGCGACCCTTGAGCACCCACTGCACCTAGACGCCCACCGCCCGCGCCAAGGTTTGACGTGGCTTTAGCGGTCTTTTTTGCGGCCTCCCATTTTTGGATGATGGACCGAGCCTCAGTAATGTTAGCTTGCGCTGCATCCCGTGCATCCTTGGCCGCTTGGATAGCATCTTTATGGGCATCCCCGCGCGTGGTGCGCAATCTTTCTATCGCTTCGCGCACCTTATCTGTCGATTTTTCCAGCGTCGATTGCCGCCCGGATAATTTGTGAACCGCAACGGCCAGCCCGGGCACTGCTGTAGCCGCGATACCTATCGGGCCTCCAAGCGTTGCCATGATCGCCCGGAGCACGGCTATTGCTGTTGTTGCGTCTTTGGCACCCATCACGATCGTGGCGAAGAAATTCCCGATCCGTATTGCGATAAAACGACCCGCGAAAAAGCCCACCAATATATCCAGATTATTAGCTAGCCCGCCTACAGCGCTTGCAAAATCATCTATAACGCCTGATTTGGAAGCGGCTTTAACAAAATCTGAAATTGAGTCAGCCGCGTCAGTAAATACTGGTGCAAGCTCGGACACTAAGGTGTTAGATAGCCCCTCCATGGAGAATTTAAGCTTGTTCATGGCGTCAACCGCATCGCCTGCGGTATCGACCTGATTCTGGCTGATAGAGATACCTAAATCTCTGGCGTCTTGCCGCAAATTTTTAACTTGATCGTCCGTCAAACCCAAAGTGTTGACCAAGTTCTGATTCGCGCGACTAAATAAATGCGCGGCGACCGCGTTTTTCTGAGATTGTGACTCAAGCCCTTGAAACGCCTTGCGTATCGCCTTGAACTGCTCCTCCGGATTGAGCCGCGCCAATTCTTTTGCATCCAATCCCAATGCCTCTATGGCATTTGCTGCCGCACCTGTTCCCTTGGTTGCTACCTCGCCCAGCCGCTTTGATAGCACCTGCAATCCTTGGGATAGATTGTTGGCGCTGCTGCCCGACATTTCGGCAACATATTGCAGTTCGGATAGCCCTTCTGTGGTGATTCCGAGCTGCGCTGATACATCCCCAAGTTGATCCATGCTTGCGACCGACCTGCTGACCGCAATACTAATCGCGCCAAACGCCGCCACCCCCGCAAATTTGATCTTGCTGAACGCCTGATCCATCGAGCGCTGCATCTGTTTTGATTTGCGCCGGACGTCCCGTTCGGTCTTGTCCAGCTTGCGCCCAGTCTTATCTAGCCCGCGATCAAACGCGCCGGATTTGAGCATCAGATCAATGGTTAGCGATCCTAGATTGCGCGAAGCCATGCTATTGTTTCCCCAAACCTTTTAGCACATCCTCAATCGTCAGCTCTTGCGGCGCTGTTTCGATATGCGAAATAAAATCGGATGGCGTGAAGTCACGCCCACCTTTCTTTTTTACGCCCAGAGCGGACGCCATAAAGGCCAAGGCCTTGGCAAAATTCATTTCAAGCTGCAAGCCGGAGTGTAGGGTGCCGCGCAGCTTCAAATATTTCGACCAGCTGACTGCCTCTTCGTACGTCATGCGCTCTTTCGCCTCCGCGATAGTCCAG